>Ga0194116_10001061_pt1 | contig 42017 bp, 41 predicted proteins | sample TA2MahsurfametaG_4_FD_148617 | JGI IMG/M metagenome (GOLD analysis project Ga0194116, IMG submission 148617) | Freshwater microbial communities from Lake Tanganyika, Tanzania - TA2015008 Mahale S9 surface | ecosystem: Environmental > Aquatic > Freshwater > Lake | place: Tanzania: Lake... | reverse complement strand
GCCACCGACATGGCTATCTTGGTACACCGCAAAACGCATGGCTAGCGCCCCTGCCGACGAAAGCGAGACAACAAACTCGATGGGTTGCTGGTGTCTTTTGCCTGCGGCACGCTTGAGTCGTTAGCTATTTGGGTGCTGGTAGCGGCAGATAGTTCGGTGGGTCGCATCATCTTTTGTAATGCGTAGACACTTTGCGGCCGCTTCAATGGGTCTAGCGTCAGACTCCAGCGTACGAGAGCGATCAGCTCTTTTGAATACAAACGCTCCAGCTCGTGAAAATAGGTTTCCATATGATCATCACGCTTGCGCTCGATAGCAGACTGCGGCGGTAGCCCAAGCATGCAGCAAAAGATCGACGCGCCGATGCTGTACACATCGGTCCATGGACCTAGCTCACGCTTGGCGTGCAGCTCAGGCGCGGCATAGCCTGGTGTGTACATCGGGTGCAGTGTGGAGAGGTCGGTGTGCAAGGTTTGCCGCGCTGCACCGAAATCCAGCAAGATCGGTGTGCCATCGCCGCGCAAATAAATGTTGGCCGGTTTGAGATCAAGATGAAGCAGCTTGTGGGTATGAACCTCGCGTAACGCATCCATGACTTGCGCGAAGGCGATGCGAATCGAGCGCTCGGACACCAATGGCTTTACGCCCTTGTGCTTGCGACGCTCGATATGCTCTTGTAGTGATCGGCCGCGCTCGTAGCCCATCACCATGTACACCGTCTCATTCGCCCGAAAGAAATTCAGAACCCGTACCACGTTGGGATGTGTCAGGGCAGCGAGCGCGCGGCCCTCATCGAAAAAGAATTTCATACCGAGCCGAAACAGCTCGGTATGCTCGGGCATGACTGTCGGCATCAGCTGACCCTCGCCGCGCTTGGCGAGCGCTATTGGCAGGTACTCTTTGATGGCAACGTCCTGACCGTTTTGATCAGTGGCGTGATACACAATGCTGAAGCCACCGACGGCAATCTTCTTTACAATCCTGTATCCGCCAAGTTCCAAACCCTCGGGCAGAGCTGCGTTGTTCTGAGTGGCCATCCGATGTATTAACTGTGCGCTATATCCCGGGGCGCGATTGTGTGGATGAATTGCCTTTTTGTAAAGACAGGGGTTGGATTTGACAATTAGCAGTATGACCGGTTACGCGGTCAGCAACCGTGACAGCGAGGCCGGCAGCATCACGCTGGAAATCAGAAGCGTGAACTCCCGCTTCCTGGATCTGCAGTTTCGCATCAATGATGATTTGCGCATGCTCGAGCCGATGCTGCGCGAGACGATCTCTGCCCGTGTCTCGCGCGGCAAGGTCGAGTGCCGGCTTTCTTTCGGGCGCAAAGAGCGCGTCACTGGTCTGGCGGCTAACGACGAGTTGCTGTCAGCACTGCAAAACGCGCAGCAATCCGTGCTTGCGTCGTTTCCTGATGCGCGACCGCTGAGCGTGAAAGAGCTGCTGTGCTGGCCGGGTGTGTTGCATGAGGCGCAGCTGAGCCAGGATACGTTGCAGGCCGATGTGTTGGCAACACTGAAAACGGCTTTAGCGGCATTTATTGAGTCGCGTCAGCGTGAAGGTGCGGCACTTACAAGCATGCTGCTGTCGCGTATTGATGAGATCGAGGCGATTGTCGAGCGCATTACGCCGCTAGTACCGGCTGCGGTCGAGCAGTTTCAGCAAAAGGCGATTGATCGTTTGCGCGAAGCGATCGGTTTGGCGGTGGCTGATGGCAAGCCGTTGCTTTCGACCGAAGAGATGCACGAGCGTGTACGGCAAGAGGTGACCTTGTACGGCATTCGAATTGATGTCGCTGAAGAGCTGACGCGTTTGTCTGGGCATCTTGCCGAGACCCGCGAGATTCTGAAGAAAGGCGGCCAGGTTGGTAAGCGCCTGGACTTCATGATGCAAGAACTGAACCGTGAAGCTAACACGCTGGGTTCCAAGGCGGCTGTTAAAGCACTCTCGGATGCGTCGATGCAAATGAAACTGCTGATCGAACAAATGCGCGAGCAAGTTCAAAATCTAGAGTAACTTGCATGAGCTCAAGCAAACCCAGCGCCGGTAGTGTCTTGATTGTGGCCGCGCCGTCAGGCGCCGGCAAATCGTCTCTGGTGAGTGCGCTGCTCGAGCAAGAGACCGATATTCTGCTGTCTGTATCTTTCACAACGCGTGCGCCACGCCCTGGCGAGCAGAACGGCAAAGAGTATTTTTTTATCGACCAGGCTGAATTTTTAGAGCGTCAATCACATAACGAGTTTCTGGAATCAGCACAGGTACATGGCAATTTCTACGGTACCTCGAAGCGACTGATTCAAGAGCAGATTGACGCTGGCCGTGATGTGCTGCTGGAAATCGACTGGCAGGGCGCACAGCAGGTCAGGCAGCAGTTTCCAAACGCGGTGGGTATTTTCATCTTGCCGCCCTCCATCGCAGCGCTTGAGCAGCGCCTGAAGCAACGCGGCCACGACAGCGACGAGGTGATTGCACGGCGATTACATAATGCAGCGGGAGAGATCGCCCATGCGCATGAATTCGACTATGTTATTATCAACGAGAATTTCGATGCCGCGTTGTCACAACTGGTCGGCATCGCCCGCGCCAGTCGCTGCCGATTTGGGCAGCAGGCCGCACGATTCGGCGATCTCTTTGCCGGATTCGGGATCCAACCCTGAACACTTTGTTTCATCACCGGAGAACTTATGGCACGTATCACCGTCGAAGACTGCCTGAAAAGAATTCCTAACCGGTTTCAGCTCTGTCTTGCTGCCACCTACCGCGCGCGTATGCTGGCCCAAGGCCATACGCCGAAGGTCGACAGCGATGACAAGGCCACCGTCACTGCGCTGCGCGAGATCGCCGCAGGACACGTCGGCCTGGAGATGCTGAAGAAAGTCCCCACCTAACACGGCGCACCCGATACGGGCGGAAACAGCAATGCCTCCGACCGCCGTTGATCCCAGCGCGGCGCCTTCTCGCAAGGCACCGTTAGCCGCGCCCTCTGAATTACCTGCTTCGGCTGAAGCCAACGTACCTTTGCACGTTGGCGTTGCCTCGGTAACCCAGCTGAACAATCGTCTGGCCGAGTATATGACGCCGGCCGAGCTGAAAACTATCAAAGACGCCTACCGCTTCGCTGACGAGATGCATCTCGGTCAGGTGAGGCGCTCGGGTGACCCATATATATCGCACCCGATTGCAGTTGCCGAGATCTGCGCTGAGTGGAAACTCGACTCGCAAGCCATCATGGCCGCGCTGCTGCATGACGTGATGGAAGATCAGGATGTTCTGAAAGACGAACTGATCCAGCGCTTTGGTGCTCCTGTTGCTTCACTGGTCGATGGGCTCTCCAAGCTCGACAAACTGGAGTTCCAGAGCCAAGCAGAGCATCAGGCTGAAAATTTCCGCAAGATGCTACTGGCGATGGCGCGCGATGTGCGCGTGATCCTGGTCAAGCTGGCAGACCGCTTGCATAACATGCGCACGCTGGGTGCGATGAGTTCGGACAAGCGCAGACGAATCGCGCGCGAGACCATGGAAGTCTATGTGCCGATTGCGCACCGCCTTGGTTTGAATAATCTTTATCGTGAATTACAAGATCTGTCGTTCGCGCATCTGTACCCCTTGCGTCAGCGCACCATCGCCAAAGCCATTCGGGCAGCGCGTGGTAACCGGCGCGAACTGGTCGGCAAGATTTTGGAATCAGTGAAGTCAGCGCTGGCGAAATCAGGCATTGAGGCATCCATCGCTGGCCGCGAGAAAACCCTCTACGGCATTTACCGCAAGATGCGCAATAAGCACCTGAGTTTTTCTCAGGTGCTGGATGTGTACGGCTTCAGAGTGGTGGTCGATAGCTTCGAGAAATGTTACGTCGCCCTCGGCGTGCTGCACGCACTGTTTAAACCGATGCCGGGTAAATTCAAAGACTATATTGCGATCCCTAAGCTGAATGGCTATCAGTCATTGCACACCACCTTGATTGGCCCCTACGGCACGCCAGTTGAGTTTCAGATTCGCACTGCCGAAATGAACCATGTCGCTGAATCAGGCGTGGCGGCACACTGGCTGTACAAGAACCAAGACGCCGCGCTGACCGATCTGCAGCAACGTACGCATGCGTGGTTGCAGTCGCTGCTGGATATTCAGCATCAGACCGGCGACCCTTCCGAGTTTCTTGAGCATGTGAAGGTCGATCTATTTCCGGATTCGGTGTATGTGTTCACGCCCAAGTCGACCATCATCGCGCTCCCACGCGGCGCTACGGCGCTTGATTTCGCGTACACGATTCACACGCATATCGGCGACCACGCAGTGTCTGCGAAGATCAATCATGAGCCGGCGCCGCTCAAGACCGAACTCCACAACGGTGACATCGTCGCGATTGATGTGTCAGACGACGCACAACCGACGCCTAATTGGTTGTCATTTGTGCGCACTGGCCGCGCCCGATCGGCGATCCGGCATCACCTGCGCTCGATGAACCGAGAGCAAGCCATTGAGGTGGGTGAGCTGTTACTGGAACAGGCACTGATCTCGCTGGAGCTGCCGGGCAGTGTGCCGCCCACCATTCAAGATAAATTAGTCGGTGACACCGGTGCTAAATCCATGGCGGATATTAATGCCGACATTGGTACAGGACGCCGCCTCGCGACGCTGGTAGCGCGTCATATTCAAGGCCTGATGGACGCGACAATTGCGGCATCAGCCACGCCCAGCGGGCCGGTGCATCTACCAGAGCAAAAAATAAAGCCAGTCACGATCAGTGGTAAAGAGCCAGCGTCGTCGGTGCAGTTTGCGCATTGCTGCTCGCCGATACCCGGCGATATGCTGGCAGGTAATTTGCGGCGTGATCAGATGCTGGTAGTGCACACCAGCGATTGCGAACTCGCACGCCGCTCGCGCGCCAAAGACCCTGGCCGCTGGATTGATGTCTCGTGGGCGCAAGAGTACGCGAGCCGATTCAATTGCCGCATTAGCGTGCTCGTCAATGATGAAAAAGGTTTGCTTGCGAGATTGGCGGCACAGATTAATGAATCTGACTCGAACATCGTGCTGGTGGGTATGGATGAGGGTCGACGCGAGGGGCCGCTGACTGAGCTGCGCTTTACCGTACAGGTTGAAGACCGTGTGCATTTAGCGCGTCTGATGCGCAACGTGCGGCAAGTCCGTGGGGTTGCAAGGATTTTGCGCGACAAGAGCTAGAGCATGTGTGGGTGTTGCGCTTGCATGCCCATTAAGCTCATGAGCACGCTTCCACCACCCTACTTCGCCGGGCTCTGAAACTTGCGCCGCAAAGCGCGTAAGCCCATCCACACAACCAGCGCCAGCAGCGGCACCGCAACGCCGATGGCGATATCAGGATTCACAGGCAAGCCTGCTGCCTTGGCACCCTTGAGCACATAGCCAAGCAAGCCCACCAAGTAGTAAGAAACAGCCGCAACGGATAATCCCTCCACCGCTTGCTGCAAGCGCAGCTGCTGCGCCGCGCGCGTGTTCATCGATTCAAGTATCTGGCTATTCTGGCGTTCCTGCCGAATGCCCACGCGGGTACGAAGCAGCGAGTTGGTGTTAGCAATGCGCTCGGCGAGCACCTCCTGACGCCGCGCGGTTGAGGTGCAGGTGTTCATCGCGGGTGTAAGCCGCCGCTGCATGAACTCTTCAATCGTCGGCACGCCCTCAATACGGCGCTCACGCAGCTCGTGAATCCGCGCCATGACCAAACCAAAGTACGCCTGCGAAGCAGAAAAACGGTAACTGTCGTCCACTGACAGCTGCTCCAGGCGCGATGCCAGCAAAGTGATTTGTTGTAGCAAGTCCTGCTCGTCTTGCATGCCTTGTTCTTCGCTGCGACCAAGCTTTTGACTTGCCACCATGTCGCGCGTCACCGAGGCCAGCTCGGATTCAATATCGTTCAGCACAGGTGCTGCCTGCTGCGCTACCGGCAGCCCAAGCAAGGCCATCACACGGTAGGTTTCTATTTCAAGCAGCCGCTGTACTAGCCGCCCTGCTTGTAAACTCTTTAGCCCTGCATCAAGCACGATAAAACGCGCGAAGCCGTCAGCGTGAATCCGGAAATCTGTCCAGACCTGCGCTGCTTGCGACGCACCACACCCGACAATGGCATTGGTATCGAATAGCTGCCGCATTTTTGGCGCCATCTCTTCAGCGGTTGCGCTGGCCTGATCAAGCACGATATGCGTAGCGACAATCAAGCGACCTTTCAGCGATAGCAGCCAGTCTTCGGGTAATTCGCTCGACGGCATGCGCGCAAACGGATCGGCACCTGATAGCGCCGGCGCAGTCGCAGCCGCAGTGGCAGTGGCGACCGTAAAGCTGGCAAACTCGGTGTGGCACTCCCACTTCAGACGAAAACGCCCGAAGTCATGAAAAAAATACTTGGCATTGCCGGCGGGCGGTGGCACGCCGAAACGCGCACAAAAATCAGCCAGCAGCGCGGATTGCATGCCAAGCTTGTCGGCCGCTACCAGTGGCTCGTTGCGACCGTGAACGGCGAGATGCGTAATCGCCTCCGGCGCCTCCAGCCGCACTGGTGGCCGTGAGTGAATCTCAGCGGCCAGTGCTACGCGCTGCGGGTGGTTCAGCGTAGAAAAGACAATGGTCATACGTCCAATTGTACGTTAGCCGGGTGACGGATATTCAACACGAATGATCTCAAGCTCATCTTCACCGGCGGGCGTGAGAAGCGTCACCACATCACCTTCGCGTGCTTTGGTGAGTGCACGTGCTACGGGCGATACCCAGCTAATCTTGCCATGCAGCGGGTCCAGCTCGTCGATGCCGACGATGCGCACAGTATGCGCATCGCCCGCAACATTTTGGTAGGTGACCGTGGCACCAAAGAACACCTGATCACTACCGTGATGCACGCTTGGATCCACCACCTCGGCTAGATCAAGACGTTTAGTCAGAAAACGAATGCGGCGATCAATTTCACGAAGACGGCGCTTGCCGTAGATGTAGTCGCCGTTTTCAGAACGGTCACCATTCGACGCTGCCCAGTGAACGACACGCACGACCTCCGGCCGCTCGACATCAATTAGCTGCAATAGCTCTTCACGAATGCGCTGATAGCCTTGCGGTGTGATGTAATTCTTGGCACCGGGTGGAATCGGCGGCAGACCGCCCGTGTCGTCATCTTCATCGGCGTCGGATTCTTTTACAAAAGCTTTGTTCATGCTTTGATTTTTTGAGCAAAACAGATGGTTCTGGTGGCAAGCGTGCTAGTTCACTCACTTGCCTTGGACGCCTTAGGTGCCCTGGCTGCGCTGCCGCTGGTTATCGTGTACTGCGCAGTGTGATCGCGCGCCAGTGTTTGCGTTAGCCAAGGCAGGCATTCGCGTAGCGTTGCCTCCAAGGTCCAGGGCGGGTTAAGTATGAACATGCCGCTGGCATTCAAGCCGCGGCCATCTGCATTGGTCGCGGCACCCACTGAAAGCGTAATGTTCAACCACTCCGACTGCGCGCTGCGTTTCAAGCGCTCGGGTAGTTGTTGCGATTCCGAACGCGACAACACCGGATACCAAACCGCGTAGGTGCCGGAGGCGAAGCGCTTTTGTGCGTCTTCCATTGCCAGCTTCACCTTGCGATAGTCGTCTTTATTTTCGTAAGGCGGATCAATCAACACCAAGCCACGCCGTGAAGGCGGTGGCAGTAAGGCTTTGAGCGCTGCAAAGCCATCGGTGCGCTCTGCCAAGATACGCTTACCGCGATGTTTTATGCCATTGGCTGCCGCGTGTGCTTCCAGCTTGCGCACGTTCTCGAGCAAGAGCTTGGCGTCCGTGCTGTGCAGCTCAAATAAGCGCAACCTATCCTCGCTGCGCATACATTTCTCTGCAATAAACGGCGAACCAAGATAATGTCGCAGCTTACCGGCCGGATTCATCGCACGTATCAGAGCGACATACTCAGCGATAGCGGGCGGTAAATCTTTACGCTCCCACAGCTTGGCGACGCCGTCGCTTGCTTCCCCGCTCTTGCTGGCATAGTCGCTATCCAGTTGATACAAGCCAGCACCCGCGTGGGTATCAATCACCATGTAAGGCGTTGGCTTCTGATTCAGATATGCCAGCAGCTGTATCAGCACCGTGTGCTTGAGCACGTCGGCGTGATTACCAGCGTGAAAACCATGACGGTAACTGAACATGCGTGGAGTCTTTGTTAGGCGTGGCGGTCACTGGCGGTCAGCTTGGATTAAACCTGGGACTAAACGCAAGTGGCAATGAAACTCGAGGAGCGCGGCGTGGGCCCGCTTATAGAGCTCAGTCGGTACGGCCAGATTTTAGCGGAACAGGCAACGCAACTCTCATTTTATGCCCACGAAAAAAAAGACCAGTCAGTGCGACTGGTCTTCGGTCACTGGGAAGCGTCCTTGTGAGAGGCAACCCATACAGTGATAGGAGTGCCGCCAGCAATGCCAGCGGCCGAGTGTGGCAGGCTACTAGGCGACTTTACGCTCGAAGAACTGCTCATCCTCTGTCGAGCCATGCAGCGCTGTCGTCGATGACTGGCCCTGCTGAATCGTCTGCGTCACCGCGTCGAAGTAACCGGTACCGACTTCGCGCTGGTGCTTGACTGCGGTAAAGCCACGATCAGCTGCGGCAAACTCAGCCTCTTGCAACTCGACGAATGCAGACATCTGGTTACGTGCATAGCCGTGGGCCAGATTGAACATCGAATAGTTCAGTGCGTGGAAGCCAGCCAGCGTGATGAACTGGAACTTGTAGCCCATCGCGCCCAGCTCTTTCTGGAACTTGGCGATGGTGGCATCGTCCAGGTTTTTCTTCCAGTTGAACGATGGCGAGCAGTTATACGACAGTAGCTTGCCTGGGAATTTAGCGTGAATGGCTTCTGCGAATTTCTTGGCGAATGCCAGATCAGGCTTGCCGGTCTCGCACCACACCAGATCGGCGTATGGCGCATAGGCCAGGCCACGTGAGATGGCTTGATCAATACCCGGCTTGGTCTTGTAGAAGCCTTCAACGGTGCGTTCACCGGTGCAGAAAGGCTTGTCGTTATCGTCTACATCGGAGGTCAATAGATCAGCGGCCTCTGCATCGGTACGCGCAACCAGAATAGTAGGCGTGCCCATCACGTCAGCTGCCAGACGGGCGGCATTCAACTTTTCAACGGCTTCACGCGTTGGCACCAACACCTTGCCGCCCATGTGACCGCATTTCTTGACGGATGCCAGCTGATCTTCGAAGTGAACGCCCGAAGCGCCAGCTTCGATCATGGCCTTCATCAACTCGAATGCGTTCAGCACGCCACCGAAACCTGCCTCTGCATCAGCCACGATCGGTGCGAAGAAATCGATATCGTCTTTACCTTCCGACCATTGAATCTGATCGGCACGGGTCAGCGTGTTGTTGATGCGCTTGACCACCATCGGTACTGAGTTGGCTGGGTACAGCGACTGATCAGGGTACATCTCACCGGCCACGTTGGCGTCACCTGCCACCTGCCAGCCGGACAGGTAAATTGCTTTCAGGCCTGCTTTCACTTGCTGCATCGCCTGGTTACCGGTGAGCGCGCCGAGCGCATTCACAAACGGCTCTGTGTGCATCAGGTTCCAGAGTTTTTCGGAGCCGCGCTTGGCGAGCGTATGCTCAACCATCACCGAGCCGCGCAGACGAACCACGTCTTCTGCAGTGTAGTTGCGCTTGATACCCTTCCAGCGCGAGTTTTTGGCCCAATCTTTGGCCAGTGCTTGAGCCTGCTGTTCACGAGTCGCCATGATGTTCCCTCCGAGAGTTAGCGTAAGTGAGCAGAAAAAACAATTCCGCCGTTGGAGAGATATTAGGCTTATTTTTGCGTGGCAACAAGGTCTTATATAAGACAGAAGATTAAAATATATCTGTTTTAAATCAGTAAGTTATCAATTTTATTTCGCGATACGGAAAATAATTTCTTAGAGTGGAAGAGATCCCTGCTGCCTCGCACCGTTAAGTTTCCGCATTATGAAAAATAATTGCCGCTATTTGGAAAGCAATCAATAGCGAGGCGGCTGACGAGCCGGCCACAGGGCCGGCAGGGGCAATCGAGGGGGAATGGGTACGTGAAGGGGCGCGGAGTCGGCAGAAGATTTACCAGGGAAATCCCGCCGGCGGTGCCGCTATTGGGTCAGGAAAATACACTCAGCACCACCCGGCTTAGATGAGCGCCGCCTTCGAGACAAGAATGCCGTCAGCATCGGCATACACCCAGTCACCCGGCCGCACCACCACGCCAGCAATGTCGATCACGACATCTTTCTCGCCCAGGCCTTTGCGAATGCTGCGTCGCGGGTGGGTTGCCAGCGCACGAATACCGACATCGCACTGATTCAACTCTTCGCTATCACGCACGCAGCCGTTGACGATGATGCCAGCCCAGCCATTGGTTTGCGCCAGCACGCCAAGGTTGCCACCGACCAGCGCACAACGCAGGCTGCCACCACCATCAACCACCAGCACACTACCCTCGCCGGGTGTCTCCAGCGCCGCGCGTACCAGCACGTTGTCTTCAAATACTTTCAGCGTACGCGCCGGACCGGAAAAACGCGAACGCTTGCCGAAGGCTTTGAACACCGGAGGCAGAACTGACAGAGAGCCATCGATCAACTTCTGTTCGTTGGCATCGCAAAGATCGCAGGTGGCAAAGTCCTTATCCAATCAAGCCGCCTTTCTGAATCCTAGCTCGGAGCCAGCCACTTCAATTTCGATCGTGTCTTTCGGGCCGAAGCGCCCCTCAAGAATGGCTTTGGAAAGCGGGTTCTCTACCTCTTGCTGAATCGCGCGTTTTAAAGGCCGCGCACCATATACCGGATCAAACCCAGCGTCGGCCAACTTGTGAAGTGCTGCATCGCTGATATGCAAACCGATCTCCATCTTGGCCAAGCGCTGCTGCAAGGTAGCCAACTGGATTTTGGCGATCGCGCCAATCTGCTTGTCATCCAGCGAGTGGAATACCACTAGCTCATCGATACGGTTGATAAATTCGGGTCGAAAATGTCCACGCACCTCAGCCATGACAGCGAGCTTGACCAGTTGCGGGTCGCTGTCTTCCATCGACTGTATTTTGTGAGAGCCGAGGTTGGAAGTCATCACGATCACGGTATTTTTGAAATCCACCGTGCGCCCCTGACCATCGGTCATACGCCCATCATCGAGTACTTGTAACAGCACATTGAATACATCCGGGTGGGCTTTTTCGATTTCATCGAGCAGAATCACGCTGTAAGGTTTACGACGCACTGCCTCGGTCAGATAACCGCCCTCCTCGTAGCCGACATAACCGGGCGGCGCACCAATGAGTCGTGCGACTGAGTGCTTCTCCATGAACTCACTCATGTCGATACGAATCAGCGCTTCTTCGGTATCAAACAAGAAAGCAGCCAAGGCTTTGGTCAGCTCGGTTTTACCAACACCCGTAGGCCCCAAGAACATGAAGGAGCCATACGGACGATTTGGGTCGGACAAACCTGCGCGCGAGCGACGAATCGCATCCGACACTGCAGTGATGGCCTCATGCTGACCGACCACGCGCTTGTGCAGTTCATCTTCCATATGCAGTAGCTTGTCGCGCTCGCCTTGCATCATTTTCGAGACCGGGATGCCGGTCGCACGCAATACCACCTCGGCGATTTCCTCGGCACCCACTTGGGTTCGCAGCAGTTTCGGCTTGGCAGCATCTTGCTCGCCCTTATCCGCATGTTTCAGTTTGGCTTCCAGCTCAGGCATACGGCCATACTGCAGCTCGGACATTTTTTGCCAGTCGCCTTTGCGGCGCGCGTCTTCCATTTGCAGACGCAATCGCTCGATCTCTTCCTTGATTTGCTGGCTTCCCTGCACACCGGCTTTTTCCGCCTTCCAGATTTCCTCTAGGTCAGCGTACTCGCGCTCGAGCTTGGTAATTTCTTCTTCAATCAGACCAAGACGCTTTTGAGAGGCTTCGTCTTTTTCTTTTTTGACTGCCTCACGCTCAATCTTCAGCTGAATCAGGCGACGATCGAGTTTGTCCATCACCTCGGGTTTGGAATCAATCTCGATCTTGATCTTGGAGGCGGCTTCGTCGATCAGATCAATTGCTTTATCTGGCAAAAAACGATCGGTAATGTAGCGATGCGATAACTCCGCGGCTGCAACAATCGCAGGGTCCGTGATATCAACGCCATGATGCACTTCGTATTTTTCTTGCAGGCCACGTAGGATGGCAATAGTTGCCTCGACGCTCGGCTCATCGACCAATATCTTCTGAAATCGACGCTCAAGCGCCGCATCTTTCTCGATGTATTTGCGATACTCATCGAGGGTCGTCGCGCCAACACAATGCAGCTCGCCACGCGCCAATGCTGGCTTGAGCATGTTGCCGGCATCCATGGCACCTTCGGCTTTACCGGCGCCGACCATGGTGTGAATCTCGTCGATGAAAAGAATCGTCTGGCCCTCGTCCTGCGCCAGTTCTTTCAACACCGTTTTTAGACGTTCTTCAAATTCGCCGCGGTATTTTGCGCCTGCAAGCAACGAAGCCATATCGAGCGACAGCACGCGTTTTTTCTTCAGGCTATCGGGTACTTCGCCATTCACGATACGCTGCGCAAGACCCTCAACGATGGCTGTCTTGCCAACACCCGGCTCACCGATCAATACGGGGTTATTTTTACTCCGACGCTGTAGCACTTGAATGGCGCGTCGGATTTCATCATCGCGACCAATCACAGGGTCGAGCTTGCCTTGGCGAGCGCGCTCGGTAAGATCCACCGTGTATTTCTTCCAAGGCCCGCGCTGACCCTCGGCCTCTTGTGAGTCGACATGCTGACCACCACGTACTGCTTGAATCGCCGCCTCGAGTGCCTTGCGGTTCAGGCCATTGTCACGCGCCACGCGACCGGCATCGGATTTGTCATCGCATAGCGCGAGCAGCACCATCTCGCTGGCGATAAATTGATCGCCGTGCTTCTGCGCTTCTTTGTCGGAGAGATTCAGCAGTGCGGCCATCTCGCGACCTATTTGTACTTCGCCACCACTGCCACTCACCTTGGGTTGGCGCTCCAGGGCAGACTTGAGCGAATTCACCAAGCCACTGACATTCACGCCCGCACGTTGCAATAGCGAGCGACTGCCGCCATCTTCTTGATTCAACATCGCCGCCAGCAAATGAACGGGATCGATGTACTGATTATCGTTGCCGACTGCCAGGCTCTGGGCATCGGAGAGCGCTTCTTGCAGCTTGGTGGTGAACTTATCGACACGCATGTCAAAGGCTCCGGGTGATTATTTCAATGACATGGATTATTGGGCCTGGTGCCCGAAATTCAAGCCTTTACGCACATGCTTCATGCGCTCAGCCAACGCCAGGTCGCTAAACCTGCGATGCAGAGCGCAATCGAGCCGAGTAGATGCGTTCCCGAATGCAGCAAAGCAGCGATGTAATCACGCTGCTGTAACAAGGCAACCGCCTCAGCCGAGAAGGTTGAGAAAGTGGTCAGGCCGCCCAGAAACCCGGTGACGACGAGTAGCCGCCACTCGGGCGAGAGTTGGGGCCAATCATTGAAAAAACCGACAGCCATGCCGATCAGGTAGGCGCCGATTAAGTTGGCGGCTAAGGTACCCAGCGGCAGGCTTTGCAGCCGCGCGTTCAACCAGAGCGAAAACCCCCAACGCAACCAGGCACCCAACGTGGCGCCCAGCGCTATTGAAGCCAGACTCAGCGGGAGGGATCCCATTTCGCCATTGCCTCGTCATCCGAGACGCGCGCATCGACCCAGCGCGCACCAGACGGTGTCTGTTCTTTTTTCCAGAAAGGTGCCTGGGTCTTTAGATAATCGATAATAAATTCGCAAGCATCAAAGGCTTCACCACGGTGAGCGGAGGTGACAGCGACCAGCACAATTTGATCAAGCGGCTTCAAAGGGCCCACACGATGAATCACCAGCGCATCGAAGATGTCCCAGCGAGATGTTGCCTGATCAATGATGTCTTGCAGTGCTTTCTCGGTCATGCCGGGGTAATGCTCGAGCGCCATCTCGGCGACATGCTCGCCCTCATTCAGATCGCGCACCGTACCGATGAAGGTAACTACCGCGCCGACCTTGGGCGTGTGCGCACGTAGCTGCGCTATCTCTGTGCTGAGATCAAAGTCCTCGGTTTGTACGCGTACGCTCATGGAAAGTAATCTGCTTACTGAGTTCTTTGCGATAGGCTTAGCCGCCTGTCACAGGCGGAAAGAAAGCGAGTTCGCATCCGTCACTGATCGGCGTATCTGCGGCAGCCATTTGCTGATTACACGCCACGCGCAAAGACTTGCCATCAGCCAGCGCCTCTGACCAAACACCGCCTCGAGCACGCAAAAATACGCGTACGTCTCCAGCGGTGGTGATCTCTGGTGGCAGTGTGACTAACTCCGCGCCGGTACCCAGCGCCTCGCGCAGACTGGCAAAAAATTTGAGTTGAATCTGCATAGCTAGTTGAGCAGCTCGGAAAACGGGATGAAGTGTACGGTATCACCAGGCTGTATCGCCTGACTAGGCGGGTTGTCAATAAGACCATCGCCCCAAACGGTCGATGTGAGTACTGCGGAGCCCTGATTCGGAAAGAGATCAAGACCACCGGCATCGTTAACGCGCACGCGTAAAAACTCATTGCGTCGGTCGGGCTTAGCCCAAGCGAAGTCTGCACGCATCGGATACTTGCGAGGTGGTTTTACCTGTGCTCCTTGCAGCGCCTGAATGAACGGCCGCACAAAAATCAGGAAGGTAACGAAGCTTGAAACAGGGTTACCGGGTAGCCCGATAAAAAATGCAGGTGTTTGCGCGGTCATTCGTCGTACCTCGCCGAAAGCGAGTGGCTTACCCGGTTTAATCGCAATCTGCCACAGGTTGAGCTTGCCTTCGGCCTCGACGGCGGGTTTGACATGATCTTCCTCGCCGACTGAGACACCACCCGAGGTAATGATCAAGTCGTTACCGTCAGCGGCTTTGCGCAACGCATCGCGTGTGGCATCGCGAGAGTCGGGTATGTTTCCTAGATCGATAATATCGCAGCCAAATTGCTGTAACAGGCCTCGCAGCATGAAGCGGTTCGAGTTGTAGATCGCGCCTAGCTTCAGCGGCTCACCTGGCATAGTGAGCTCATCGCCGGTGAAAAACACGCCAACCTTCAGACGACGATAGACCGGCAAAGTCGCCAGCCCTACCGATGCCGCAAGACCCAACTCTTGCGCACGCAGCAGCGTGCCGCGCGTGAGTATGGTGCTACCCTCGCGGATATCCTCACCACGGCGCCGCACCCACTCACCCGAGCGCGGTGAATGCTGCACTGTGACCTGACCTGTGCTCTCATCCAACGCACACTGCTCCTGCATGACCACCGCATCGGCACCTTCGGGAATGAGCGCACCTGTGAAGATGCGCGCGACCGTTCCGGGCTGCAGCGGCGCTCCGACATGCCCAGCCGGTATGCGCTGCGAGACCGGTAACACTGCGGCGCCAGACGCGCAGTCGCTTGCACGCACTGCGTAGCCATCCATTTGGGTGTTATCCATCGGCGGCACATCAAGCTGCGATAGCTGGTCGGCAGCAAGCACACGCCCGGTCGCGTCAAGCGTAGATAGCTGCTCAATATCGCTTACCGAGCGCACTGACTTAAGCAAAAAATCAAGCGCCTCTTGTACGCTTAACATGGGTTTCTTCGTCGTCATTATTTTTCGATCACGGAGTCTGCACGACGGGATGTTTCATTTATCTTTAAAGGCCGGTATGTTGTGCGATATAGCGCTTTATCTCTGCGACATCAGGCGCCATTACATCGAAGCGCTGCGGCAGTGATTCAATATGTTCAAAGCCTGCAGGGCGCTCGGCATCTCGACCTAGGGCCTCGCGAATGGTCTCATTGAACTTGGCCGGCAATGCTGTCTCGAGCACGATCATCGGAATCTGTGGCTCCCAATGCTCGCGAGCCACCTTTATGCCATCTGCGGTGTGTGTATCAATCGTCAGCCGGTAGCGTGTGTCTGCATCACGAATAGTTTTCAGACGATCTTGATGGGTTGATTTACCAGAACCAAAGCCAAAATTTCCTACCTTGGCAAATTCATCGCCGTCACTACCGGCACGACCGGACAAATTAAAGCCGCCGTGGGTCTCAACTTTTTTGAACAGCGCTGCAACGCGAGCGCTGTCGCCATCGAGTAAATCAAATACGAAGCGCTCGAAATTCGATGCTTTGCTGATATCCATACTCGGGCTACTTGTATGAAGCGTTTCTGCAGATTTTCTGACGCGATAAACACCGGTTTGAAAAAACTCATGCAACACATCATTTTCATTGGTTGCCACGATTAGCTTGCGAATCGGTAGACCCATCATGCGAGCAATATGGCCAGCGCAGATATTGCCGAAATTACCCGATGGCACGGTAAACGATACCTGCTGCTGATTATTACTCGTGGCCGACAAGTATCCACGGAAGTAGTAGATAACCTGTGCGACCACCCGCGCCCAGTTGATGGAGTTAACCGTACCAATTTTCTGCTTTTCTTTAAACGCAAGATCATTGGATACCGCCTTGACCATATCCTGGCAGTCATCGAACACGCCTTCGACCGCAATATTAAAAATATTTGGATCTTGCAAACTGAACATCTGCGCGCTTTGAAACGCACTCATTTTTTGGTGCGGCGACAGCATGAACACGCGAATGCCTCGCTTACCTCGCATCGCGTATTCAGCTGCGCTACCGGTATCGCCTGAGGTCGCACCAAAAATATTCAGCTCGCCGGATTGCTTCTGCAGCGTGTATTCGAACAGGTTACCAAGCAGCTGCATCGCCATGTCCTTAAATGCCAACGTGGGGCCATTGGACAATGACTGCAATATCAGCTGACGACCTTCACTTTGCTCTAAGGTTCGAAGCGGCGTGATTTGTGACGCGTCTTGATCAACACGACCATTACAGTAAGCCTGTGCGGTGTAGGTCTTGGCAGTCAGTGCCTCTAGGTCGGCCACAGGAATATCAGACGCGAACTTCTTCAGTATCTCGGCCGCTAGTTCAGCGTACGTCAGCCCGCGCCAGCTGCTCAGCTCATGCTCTGACACGTGCGGATAGTGTTCGGGTAAGTACAGCCCGCCGTCCGGCGCAAGCCCGCCAAGCAGGATGTCGGAAAAACCGGGGGTAGATGGGTGACCGCGGGTGGAGTGGTAGCGCATCGGACGCAGATTAGCTAAGACAAAGCGTTCAATTATACGAGGCAGTCTGTTTCCTCAGGAAAATCAACCCCGATCAAGGGCTCAGAAATGACTTTTTCGCATTAAGAGTGGTTGATTTGGCATGTCAATTTGCTCACATTTCCTGCCCACCTACGCTCCGGTTGTCAATCCCACGAATTAGGTAGTTTGCGCATTTTTTGATCGATTTGGCGCTAAAAAATCCCCTTGGGGAAATATTTCGATCATGAAATGAGCGGATTCTGATGGTCTAGCCAAGTTCTTGGCTGAGCACTCATCAGATGCTGCTTATCGAGCGATTGGCTACCCATCATCTGCGCTAAGGAGCCTACTCATGAACGAGATTCAAACCGAGACAGTCGATGCGGCAGTCGACGCCACTGCTGAATCAATTTTCAGCTTTGATCTGTTCAACAAAGTAGATGAAGAAGATATTGAAGAGATAGACGCAGAAGTTGAACCGACTGAGGCGAAAAGCGAATCTAAAGCTTCGCTCGCTCGGCAGAGTAGTCGGTCAATACTTGAAGCTACGCCAGACCGCGTACCCTACGAGCTTGATCAAGAAGCCTTGTTTCGAGAACTGATTTCACAGCACCAACGAAGACTGTACCGATTTGTTATCAAGTACATTGATCATCCTGACGATGCTGCAGACATCACGCAGCAGGCGTTTGTTGAAGCAGCGCGTACTATCGCCAGCTTCAGAGGCGATTCCAAGTTATCGACGTGGCTATTCGGCATCGCAATGAACATGGTCCGAAACTACCTAAGAAAACTTATAGAGCAAGACTTATACGAGCTACCTGTACTGTCTTGTCAGGAATTGACGCCCGAGGTAAACATACAGCCGCTTGCGAGGGTAGAACTATGAGGAGGGTATATATGCATTGGACGTATAGTCACGCCTCGCTGTCGCCGTCCGATGGAAAACCAAGCGCTGCCTCAACAGAATCAAATTCATCCAGCAGCGCAAAGAAGCCACCCGCCGCAAGCACGCTGTGCACCTGCTCTCCTACTCCGGCCAGTACAGCGTTACCGTTGAGCTCGCGCAAACGGCGCAATGATTTCAAGATCACGCGCAGGCCATCACTGGAGATCATGGTCAGCTCACTGAAATCAAATACCACTTTGCGTAGTCCATCGCTCAGCGCCATTTCCAGCAACTCTTCCATTTCGTGGGCGACTTCCATACTTAGCAGGCCCTGTGGCCGGATGATAAATGCCTCGCTACGCGACTCGGTTTGTAAGGACATAGAAAAGCCATTAATTAATCGACGTTCGGATTGTAGCTTGGCTCGAGACAGAGTTCACACGAGACCCTAATGAAAATCGCACCTCACCCGGAAAGCATGCTTCCGCAACTTGAGTTGCGGGTGCTGTTCGGGCCGCAGTCTGGTAGCAGGCTGACGCTTTCGCCGGGCGACTACCTGCTGGGCACTGATGAAGACTGCGCGGTGATGTTGTCCGGGCCGCGCATGCAAGGCATCCACGCACGGCTCGCCTTCGATGGCGACCGTCCGTCGATCGAGCCGATGGATGGCAGCGTTACCGATGCACAGGGAAGATCGGTCGACGGTAATATCGCGCTTGCCTTGGGGATGCCGGTGGAGCTGGGCAGCGTGTGGATCGCGATTGATGAAATCGACGCTCCGTGGCCAGATCTGGATGCCGTCATCCCGCAACCCGGCACACATCCACACACAGCAGCGGGCGGCGATGACACTGACGCGCCGACGCAGGCCGCAGCCGCAGAAATCTCTTCCAGCGTAGACAAGCACAAGCCCGAAGTCGATAAGCAACGGCGACGCGCCAAGTGGATGCTAATGACATCGGTGACAGCTCTGGTAATGATTGCACTCGCCGGGATAGGCGGTGCGAGCTGGCTGGCAACGCGCCCGGTCGAAAGCGTCGCCCCCGCAGCACTAGCGGAGCGGAACGACAGCCTCATCACCCAATTAAAACAGCGGCTGGCAGACGTTGCTCCCGGAAGATATATGTCCGTGTTGCCGGGTCGCGATGGCAAGCCGGAGATCATTGGTTACGTGAGCGATGAAGCGATGGAATCGGCTGTACGTGATGCCATCCGCAAGATCGTCAATACGCCCGCAGTCCATCTGTATGTCGACCAGCAGCTGCTTGTGCAGACACGCAAAGCCGCACAAACCATGAAGGACCCTACGCATGCCTTGTTCGAGGTCTCCGATGTCAGGAACGGCGTTGTAGTTTTAAACGGTACGGTAATTTCGCAAGCAGCAAAGGATGATCTCGCCGAATCTCTGCGTAGCCGCGTGCCGGGCTTGCGCGGCACTGAAGCCCCATTACGGATGGCAGAAGAGTTGCCAGCCTTGCTGCAAGAGAGGATGGCGGCAGCAGGTCTCGCAAAAAAGCTGCAAGTAGTCGAGCAGCAACCGGAATTCGTGGTGCGCGGCGCGCTGAGTGAAGATGACCTTCCTCGATGGGAAAACCTGCTGATGGCTTTCTCGGAGCAGTTCGGCCGTTTACTACCGATCCGCGCGACGATCATGCCGATTCCCTGCACCTTACCGGTGAATGTACAAACCGTGATCGGTGGTCCTATGCCTTTCGTTATCACCGACACGGGCGAGCGTATTGGGCCCGGCGGATCAGCCGGTAATCACACGCTATCCTCGGTGGGTGACAAGGAAGTCATTTTCGAAGGTAAACAACGCATTCGTATCCCTCGCTAACATTTTTTTGCAGGAGCTCGCATGAAAGAACCATTCGCCCCGCCAGAACTGACTGACGACATGGTAGCGACACTGGAAGAATTTCTACCCGGTGGAAGTCTTGCAGACGGCAATGGCGAAGCGCTCAATGCTGCGATCAGCACCGCACTCACGCATATGGAGCAGCGGCTTGCGATCAGGAGCCGCAAATCTCAATCACCAGAGCAGTTTGAAGCGCTATCAGCGGCGCGCCGGGCGGTACAGGGCGGCGAGCTTGCCTGGCAGTTATATCAGGCGGGCCTTTCAACCAAATAAGGTCGTACACGCATTCAACCAATCACCATCAGAGGAACCTATGTCACTCGCAAATACCGGACTAAAAAACATTTACGACAAGCTTGCGCCGAAGATGTCTGACAACGAGAGTTTACTTCGAGGCGAGCTGGATAATATCCAAGATGGCGGTGATGTGACGACCGCGCAGCTGCTGAAGCTGCAGTATCTAATATCGCGTTATACGGTTACCGCAACCGTATTTGCCGCGATCATTAAAGATCTTGGTGATTCCCTCAAAGGCGTGGCAGCAAAAATCAGCTAATAAAAGTGGGGGTGCCGGCGCGCTTCGCGCTACTTCAGTTGCTCTAGCCTGATTCGACTGACCTTACCTGCCACGGTGGGCAACGCCTCGATCGCTGCAATCGCTGCATCGGCGTGCTTTTCTTTCGTCTCGTGCGTCAGGATAATTAGATCGGTCTGCGTCTCGCCCTCACCGGCTTCTTTCTGCAGCATCGCATCAATGGAAATCGATGCGTCCGCCAGTAGGCGAGTGACGTCGGCTAATACGCCGGGCTTGTCAGCCACCCGCATCCGAAGGTAGTAGCTGGTAGTGACTTCCGACATCGGCAGAATAGGCGTATCGGCCATCTCATTGGACTGAAACGCAAGGTAAGGCACCCGATGCTCGGGGTCGGCAGTAGCGAGGCGGGTGATGTCGACCAAATCGGCGATCACGGCGGACGCAGTCGGTTCGGAACCCGCACCTTTACCGTAGTACAGCGTGGCACCGACCGCATCACCATTCACCACGACTGCGTTCATCGCGCCTTCGACATTGGCGATTAATCGGGTAGCAGGAATCAACGTCGGATGCACGCGCAGCTCGATACCCGACGCAACCCGACGCGCAATGCCAAGCAATTTAATCCGATAGCCCAACTGCTCGGCATAGCGGATATCGGTTGCCGATAACTTGGTGATGCCTTCAACATAGGCTTTATCGAACTGCACTGGCACACCAAAAGCAATCGCCGACATGATGGTAGCCTTATGTGCAGCATCCACACCTTCGATATCAAAGGTAGGGTCCGCCTCTGCATAGCCGAGTGCTTGTGCCCGCTTGAGCACGACATCGAAATCGAGTCCTTTATCGCGCATCTCGGACAAGATGAAATTGGTCGTGCCGTTAATAATGCCGGCAATCCATTGGATACGGTTTGCGGTCAGTCCTTCGCGCAGGGCTTTGATGATTGGGATGCCGCCTGCAACGGCGGCCTCGAATGCAACCATCACGCCCTTGTCTTCAGCGGCACGGAAAATTTCGGTGCCGTGCTTGGCGAGCAAAGCTTTGTTCGCCGTGACGACATGCTTGCCGTTGGCAATCGCTGTCATGACTAGCTCACGAGCGATGCCGTCACCACCAATCAGCTCGATCACGATATCGATGGACGGATCGCTGACTATGCGCCGCGCGTCATTCACGACTTCGACCGAACCGCCCGTGATCTGCTTGGCACGTTCGGTATCGAGGTCAGCCACCATCACCACCTCAATAGCTCGGCCGGCACGACGACGAATTTCTTCTTGATTACGACGCAGCACGTTGAAGGTGCCACCACCCACAGTACCAATGCCCAATAGTCCGACTCGGATTGGTTTCATCACAGATGCTTTCATGTCAGTGGTTGTTTAGCGTGCGTGGCGTCGGCGATAGCCATCTAGAAAATGCGCAATGCGGCCGAAAGCTGCCTCTAGATCATCTATGTTCGGCAGAAACACCAAGCGGAAATGATCCGGGCTTGGCCAGTTGAAGCCGGTGCCTTGCACAATCAGCACCCGCTCCTCGGCCAGCAACTCATAGGCGAACTGCTGGTCGTCTTGAATCGGATAAATCTTTGGATCAAGCCGCGGGAACATATACAGCGCTGACTTCGGCTTGACGCATGAAACACCAGGTATGTCAGTCAACAGTTGGTGCGCCAGATCGCGCTGTCGCGTCAAACGACCCTGCGGCGCCACTAAATCATTAATGCTTTGGTAGCCACCAAGCGCTGTCTGAATCGCGAACTGACCTGGCACATTGGCGCATAGCCGCATCGATGCCAGCATGTTCAGGCCCTCGATGTAATCTTTCGCCAAGCGCTTCTCACCAGAAACGACCATCCATCCGGCGCGGTAACCACAAGAGCGATAGTTTTTTGAGAGCCCATTAAGCGTGATGAACAGCACATCATCAGCCAACGAAGCGATCGAGGTGTGGGTATTACCGTCGTACAGTACTTTGTCGTAGATTTCGTCAGCAAACACAATCAGTTGATGCTGACGAGCGAGCTCAACGATTTGCTGAAGTACCTCGGTCGGGTAGAGCGCGCCGGTGGGATTATTCGGGTTGATAACCACAATGGCGCGCGTATTTTGCGTGATCTTGCTTTTGATATCGTCGATATCCGGGTACCAGCTCGCCTGCTCATCACACATATAGTGCACTGGGTTCCCGCCCGACAGGCTGACTGCTGCAGTCCACAACGGGTAATCAGGTGCCGGTACAAGTACTTCATCACCACTGTTGAGCAAACCATTCATGCTCATCACGATCAGCTCGGATGCGCCATTACCGAGATAGATATCGTCGATGGTGACGCCGGCGATCTTTTTCTCCTGGCAGTACTGCATGATCGCCTTGCGCGGTGCAAACAGGCCTTTCGAGTCGGTGTAACCTGCCGCATTGCCCATGTTGCGGATCATGTCCTGCACGATCTCTTCGGGCGCATCAAAGCCGAACGGCGCCAGATTACCGATGTTCAGCTTGATGATCTTGTGCCCCTCTTCCTCCATCTGGCGGGCTTTTTCCAGCACCGGGCCGCGAATGTCGTAGCAGACGTCTGCCAGCTTGAGAGATTTCTGGATGGTTTTCACTACTGGCTCTTAAATGAGGTGGGCCGGGCGCGCGGCCCTGGTGCTGTGCACTTGGCCACACTCGAAAAACAGCCATTTTGCCCCAAGTTGGCTCGTTTTTCCATGCGGATACGGAGGATCGCGATAAAATCGGGGTTGTTATGAAGCTGCATGTCACCCCGACCCAGCACTACCAGACAGTCACCGGCTACGATCAGGACTGGGTAGAGATCAATGCGGTTCGCTTTGATTCCAGCCTGATCGTATTACCCGAGGTCGCACCGAGGCCTTGGCCGGTAGGCGGTTTCGATTCACTTGAGGCGAAAGATTTCGAGCCCGTTGCGTCGCACTGCCCCGATCTGCTGATTCTTGGCACAGGGCGCAAACAACGATTTATTCACCCGCGGCTCATTGGCGTACTGCTCGCGCAGGGTATCGGAGTAGAGTGCATGGATAATCAGGCCGCGTGCCGGACCTATAACATCTTGATGGCCGAGGGACGCAAAGTCGCGCTGGCCCTGATCATGCAGTTCACCGAATCGTCGATGTAAAGGAAAGCTATGAGCGAACGCCCTTCGATCTTGAACATGACCGTGCCGGATTTCACTGCTGAGGTAACCGGCAGCGGTGCTTTTCGTTTGTCCGAGCACCGAGGCAAAAAAGTGATTTTGTACTTCTACCCCAAGGATAATACCCCGGGGTGTACCGCTGAGAGCTTGCAGTTTCGCGATCTTCACACGCGCTTCGTTAGCGCCGGTGCCGAGATCTTCGGCATCAGTCGCGACAGCCTGCGCTCGCACGAGGGCTTCAAGAGCAAGCTGGGATTACCATTCGAGTTGATCTCGGATACCGACGAAAAAGTGTGCGCGCTGTTTGATGTCATTGTCATGAAATCCATGTACGGCAAAAAAGTGCGCGGGATCGAGCGCTCGACATTCGTGATTGACGTTGACGGCAAAATAGTGAAAGAATGGCGCGGAGTTAAAGTTCCGGGTCACGTGGATGAGGTGCTTGAATTCATCGAAGGACTCGGCTGAAATTATCTAAGCCATTGAATCTTTTAAAGTATTTATATAAGCGGCTGTTCGGGGAGAGGGTTTTAAGCCTTCGTCTTGAGCAGCCTTTCTTTTTTTCCGGCCGGTATTTACTCACCGCTATTTCTTTAATTGCGTCCAATCCCCAAAAGAGGTTCTGATGCCCCTGCCTAAAATGCCCAGTAAACCCGCAGCATTACTCTCCCAAGCTGATTACCCGAAGGCAGAAAAAGGCAGAACCGTCCGACCAGCAATCGCGCTGGTCAGCAACACCCCGATAGCAAAAGTAAAGACGGAGTTGCCGAGCCCACCCAAACCTGGCGAGCGCAAGGCTCGGGCCGAGGCGACGGGCAAGTCGCAAACTAGCAAGCTGGCCGATAAACGCGGCATTACCAAGCTGTTTGTGTTGGATACCAACGTGCTGATGCACGATCCGACCTCGTTGTTCCGCTTCGAGGAGCACGATGTTTACTTGCCGATGATCACGCTGGAAGAGTTGGACAACCATAAGAAGGGGATGTCCGAAGTGGCGCGTAACGCGCGCCAAGTCTCGCGCTCGCTGGATGCGCTGGTTGCTGATATCTCGGAAGGCGCGATCGACAGCGGCATTCCGCTCAACAAACTGGGCAATAAAGATGCCGGCGGCCGCCTGTATTTCCAGACCAAGCTGCAAAATTGGGCGCTACCCGAGGGACTTCCAGAGGGTAAGGCAGACAATCAGATTCTTGGTGTAGTTCGCGCCTTGCAGGCGCAGCAGGGGCGGCCGGTGGTGCTGGTGTCAAAAGACATCAATATGCGCATCAAGGCGCGCGCGCTCGGGCTTCCGGCGGAAGAGTATTTCAACGACCATGTGCTGGAAGATACCGATCTGCTCTACTCAGGCATCCTTCAGCTACCAGATGATTTCTGGGTCAGCCATGGCAAGGGCATGGAGTCTTGGCAAGAAAACCGTCATGGTTTCAGTACAACCTATTACCGAGTGACCGGGCCTATGGTGCCAGCAATGCTGGTCAACCAGTTTGTGTATACCGAGCCTAAAAACGGTGAAGCACCGTTTAATGGTCAGGTGGTTCAGATCAATGGCAAAACTGCGGTACTGCGTACTCTGCGTGATTTTGGGCATAGCCGAAATAATGTTTGGGGTATCACGGCGCGTAACCGTGAGCAGAACTTCGCCGTAAACTTGCTGATGGATCCTGACTGCGACTTCGTTACCCTGCTCGGCCAAGCCGGCACAGGGAAGACGCTGCTCGCGCTTGCTGCAGGTCTTGCACAAGTACTCGAGTCAAAGGTCTATAACGAGATTATCGTCACTCGCGTGACAGTGCCTGTTGGCGAAGATATTGGCTTCTTGCCAGGTACCGAAGAAGAGAAGATGGGGCCGTGGATGGGTGCGTTCGATGACAACCTCGAAGTACTCAATAAATCGGATTCAGACGCTGGTGAGTGGGGACGTGCAGCAACACAAGAATTGATTCGCTCTCGGATCAAGATAAAGTCGCTCAACTTCATGCGTGGCCGCACCTTCGTTAACAAATATCTGATCATCGACGAAGCGCAAAACCTGACACCGAAACAAGTCAAGACGCTGGTCACACGCGCTGGCCCCGGCACCAAGATTGTTTGCCTTGGTAACATCGCACAGATCGATACGCCTTACCTGACCGAGGGCTCCAGCGGCTTGACCTACGTGGTGGATCGTTTTAAGGGCTGGTCACACAGCGGGCATGTAACGCTGGCGCGTGGTGAGCGTTCGCGGCTTGCCGATCACGCGAGTGAAGTGCTCTAGGGCTACGCGGATATCATAATTCGCGGTGCTTGGAATGGCTAAAGAATTTGGCGGCCCACCCACCAGGCAATCGCTGCCATAAAGGCTGAGGCGGGAATCGTGAATACCCATGCCCACACAATGTTGCCGGCAACGCCCCAGCGTACCGCAGACATTTTGTGTGAAGAGCCAACGCCAACAATCGCACCGTTGATGGTGTGGGTAGTTGACACCGGGATGCCCATAGCGGTTGCAATGAACAAGGTCATCGCGCCGCCTGTCTCGGCGCAGAAGCCACCCACCGGCCGTAATTTGGTGATGCGCTGACCCATGGTTTTAACGATACGCCACCCGCCAAACAAGGTACCGGCACCAATCGCGAGGTAACAACTCACGATGACCCACGTCGGTGGGCGCGCATCTTCGGCGGCGACCATACCAGCAGAGATCAGCAGCATCCAGATAATGCCCATAGTTTTCTGGGCATCATTGCCGCCATGACCCAAGCTGTACATCGAGGCAGACACCAGTCGCATGCGCCTGAACCATTTATCAACACGCTGTGGATGGCTTCGCACAAACAGCCAGGACACCAGCAGCATCATCAACGACCCCAGCAAAAATCCGAGCGCGGGGGAGAGCACGATGAAGGTAATGGTTTTGATCAGGCCGGCGGAAATCAAAGCACTGGTGCCCTCTTTCGCTACCGCAGCACCCACCAAGCCACCGATCAAGGCGTGTGATGACGAAGAAGGAATACCGTAGTACCACGTCAGCAGGTTCCATACGATCGCGCCGATCAAGGCACCGAACACGACATAATGGTCAACAACAGATGGCTCTATGGTGCCTTTACCGACAGTCGTCGCCACCTTCAACTGAAACACAGCTATTGCAATGAAGTTGAAAAATGCGGCGAGCGCTACCGCTTGATGGGGCTTCAGCACGCCGGTTGAGACAACCGTCGCGATCGCGTTCGCCGCATCGTGGAAGCCATTCATGAAATCGAACAGCAGCGCCAAGATGATCAGTAGCGACAGCGTGTAGAAGTTGATAGTGAGCGTCTGCATGGGTCAATCAGTACGAGGTGATGCGGAAGGTCCGGATCAGGCGTTCTCGACAATAATGCCCTCAACGATGTTGGCCACATCCTCGCAGCGATCAGTCACACTCTCCAGGATTTCATAAATCGCTTTTAGCTTGATCAGGTTGCGTACATCTGGTTCCTCGCGAAACAATTTCGACATAGCCGCGCGCATCACATGATCGGCGTCGGACTCAAGCCGATCGATCTCGGAGCAGATCGCAAGAATTTCGCGCACATTATCCATACTGTGCAAGAGCGATACCGCAGCCAGCACTTTTTCGCAGCAGGCCTGACTGAGTTCAGCCAGCCGCTTGGCCTCTGGGGTAATGGCCTTGATGTCGTACAGTGAGATCGTCTGCGCTGCATCCTCCATCAAATCGAGGATATCATCCATCCGCGTGATCAGCTTATGGATATCTTCGCGATCAATCGGCGTGATGAAAGTCTTATGAAGTAAATCGAGTGCTGCGTAGGTAATTTTATCGGCCTGCTTTTCGATGGACTCGATTGCGTGTACCCGATGCTCAAGATCATCGAAATTCGTCATCAGCGCAACCATCTCTTTGCCGCCTCTAACGCACAACTCGCCGTGCTGAATAAAATAGTCGAAAAACTTGCCCTCAGTCGGCATTAATCGCCCGAACATACTGCTCTCCTTCCCCCTGCAGAGTGTCGTATTACGTCTGATTTTTTATTGGTCTAGTCACCGGCCCCGTACACACTTGCTGCGCCGGTGTAGTTATCAAATTTTGTGAACTGCCCAAGAAATGTCATGCGAACTTGGCCAATCGGTCCATTACGCTGCTTTCCAATAATAATTTCGGCTGTTCCTTTATCGGGTGAGTCTGGGTTATACACCTCGTCGCGGTAAATAAAGAGAATCAGATCTGCGTCTTGTTCGATCGCGCCGGATTCTCGCAAATCTGACATCACCGGTCGGCGATTTGGTCGTTGCTCAAGCGAGCGGTTTAACTGGGAAAGTGCAATCACCGGGCAATTGAGTTCTTTCGCCAGGCTTTTCAGGTTACGTGATATTTCCGATATTTCAGTCGCGCGGTTTTCACCAGGCGCGTTCGCTGACATCAGCTGCAAATAGTCAACGATGATGAGACCAAGCTTGCCGCACTCTCGGGCAAGACGACGCGCGCGTGAACGAAGCTCGACAGACGACAGCGCGGGTGTCTCATCAATAAAGATCGGGGCATCATTCATTTTCTGGATGGCGCTGGTGAGCTTCGGCCAGTCTTCATCCTTCAAGCGCCCGGTTTTCAGACGCTGCTGGTCAATGCGACCCACAGAACCCAGCATACGCATGGCAAGCTGCGTACCGCCCATCTCCATGGAAAATATTGCGACTGGCAAGCCACTTTCGATCGCAACATTCTCGCCAATGTTGACGGAGAACGCAGTTTTTCCCATCGACGGCCGGCCCGCAACAATGATCAAATCGCCTTCCTGCAAGCCCGAAGTCATACGATCTAAATCAAGCATACCCGTCGGCACACCAGTGACATCGTTGGTACTGTCGCGAGCGAATAGCTCATCAATCCGCTCGACCACATGCGCCAGCAATGGCTTAATCTCGACGAAACCGGCTGCGCCTCGGTTACCTTCCTCAGCGATCGAGAATATCTTCGACTCCGCCACGTCAAGCATCTGCCTGACTTCCTTACCCTGCGGATTAAACGCATCTCCCGCGATTTCATCTGAGACGGAAATCAATTTGCGAAGGATGCCGCGATCTCGAACGATCTCGGCATAACGCCGGATGTTAGCCGCAGAGGGTGTGTTCTGAGCCAAGGCATTAAGGTAGGCAAGGCCACCCACCTCTTCGGCCTTACCCAATAAAGACAAAGACTCGAATACGGTAATGACATCGGCCGGCTTGGTAGCCGCTACCAACTTGGCGATCTGTTGAAAAATCAGACGGTGGTCAAAACGGTAGAAATCCTCCGCACTGACCAGATCAATCACACGGTCGAACGCCGTGTTGTCTAACAGCAGCCCACCTAAAACAGATTGCTCCGCCTCTATCGAGTGCGGAGGAACGCGCAAGGCGTCTAGTTGGGGGTCAGAACGGTCATTCATTGCGCCGAATTATACCGCTTACCACTGCGCCTCAATTTCAGTTTTAATAATTGCCAATGCATTATCGCGCAGCCTGCGACGGGTCACAACAACCGTCATCCAAAAAAATAGCCGCCTGCTGGCGGCTACTGTTACGAGCGCGCTAGCGCACCTTACTCGCCTGAGACAACTACCACCACCTCTGCGATGACATCGGTGTGTAATGAAACAGAGAGCGGATACTCGCCGACGGCTTTCAATGAGCCATGTGGCATGCGGATCTGCGCCTTGTCCACGGTGAAACCCTGCTTGGCAAGGGCCTCGGAAATGTCGTGGTTAGTCACCGAACCAAACAAGCGGCCATCAACACCAGCCTTCTGTGAAACAGGCACACGCAGGCCACCGAGTTTCTCGGATTGCGACTGCGCAGCCGCCAGTCTTTCCGCAGCGGCTTTTTCCAGATCGGCACGCTTTGCCTCAAACTCGGCAACGGCCTCTGCCGTTGCACGTCGCGCGATACGTTTCGGGATCAGGAAGTTACGGCCGTAACCGTCCTTCACGCGTACGACGTCACCCAAGTTGCCAAGGTGCGCCACTTTTTCCAGCAAAATAACTTGCATATTGTTCTCCAGGTATCTCGTCGGTCAGCGCTTGTTAAGCGTTGTGCAGATCGGTGTACGGCAGCAGCGCAAGGTAACGAGCGCGTTTGATCGCGGTGTCGACCTGACGCTGATAGTGAGCGCGAGTGCCAGTCAATCGTGCTGGCATGATCTTGCCGTTTTCCTGGATGAAGTCTTTCAGCGTATCGACATCCTTGTAGTCCACCTGCTCTACTTTTGCGACGGTGAAGCGGCAAAACTTCTTGCGCTTGAATAGCGGGTTTTGTTGCTTGCGTTTTTCTTTGAGTTTGCTCTTGTCGAACTTTTTGCCAAATGCCATGACGTTGGCTCCTGTATTCAATAAATGGTTTCAATCGCCGAAAGATGAAACACCAGGGATTTACTGTTGCGATTCTTGCGGGCCATGAAGCCAGTGAATCTGAACATTTTTCCCATTTCAGCGCGCTCCAGTTGGTCTGCGATTTCTCCGGCTGCGATCACCGCAACCTCAAACTCGACTTGCCTGCGGGTGCTTGCCTCAACCTGCTCCGACGCATGCAGCAGTTTTGCCGCAACAATCGGAATGCCAGCCGGTGTGTAGCGCTTGACTTCACGCTCGGCCAAGGTTGCGATGCACTGAAAGTGGTTATCTCCTCGCTCGGTCAAGGACACGTCGCCAATCAGGCTGCGGGTGCCTCTGCACGTGCTGCCTTGCCCGCATCTTCTTTCTGCACACTCTTCATGATCGGCGAAGGCGCAGTCTCGGCCTTCTTCATGCGAACGGTCAGGTGACGCAGCACGGCATCGTTGAACTTGAAGCCGGTTTCGAGCTCGGACAGCGTTTCGCCGTCGCACTCGATGTTCATGCACACATAGTGGGCTTTGGCGAGCTTCTGAATCATGTATGCCATCTGGCGACGGCCCCAGTCCTCGACGCGGTGAATCTTGCCGCCGCGGCCGGAAACCAAAGTCTTGTAGCGCTCGATCATCGCGGGCACTTGCTCGCTTTGGTCCGGATGGACAATAAAAACGATTTCATAGTGACGCATTGAATCTCCTTGTGGTCGGATTATAAAAATCGCCCACCCCGGCGTCAGGACGAGTGTGGGAAGAGGAAGTCCGGTGATGATAACCCTTTCCTCATGAAAACTCAATGGAGACAGCATGTTAGCCAGGCTCTCTGCACAAAAAGCTTGCAAATTTACGATGACTGTATAAAACTACAGGCTGTGGATTCAACCAGCGCCCAAAGGGTTGTCAATGAACAAACTTACCGCCCGCCAAGAACAGATTCTCGGCCTGATCCGAGAGGCCATCGAAAACACCGGCTTCCCACCCACCCGGGCCGAGATCGCGCAAACCTTGGGTTTTCGCTCGGCCAACGCGGCTGAAGAGCATCTTCAGGCGCTGGCGCGCAAAGGCGCCATCGAGATAACGCCGGGTGCATCGCGTGGCATTCGGTTGCTGGAGCGATTGGCCGAGGGTTCGCGCCTTGCGCGATTCGGCATCGGTCAAATGTCGCTGCCTCACCCCGATTTAGCGCAGTTTTCGTTGCCGCTGGTAGGTCGGGTTGCCGCTGGCTCGCCCATTCTCGCTCAGGAGCATGTCACAGCCACGTACAACGTCGACCCTGCCCTGTTTACTGCCCGGCCGGACTACCTGCTGAAAGTACGCGGCATGTCCATGCGCGACGCCGGCATCTTGGATGGCGATCTGCTGGCCGTCAAAAAAGCTGATTCAGCGCGCGACGGGCAAATCGTGGTGGCTCGCGTCGATGATGAGGTCACCGTTAAACGCTTCAAGCGCAATGGCAGCGCGATTGAGCTGTTGCCTGAAAATCCGGATTTCGCCACTATCCGCGTCGAACCCGGACAGCACGAGTTTGCGCTGGAGGGCCTGGCGGTTGGTCTGCTACGCGCTTGGGGTTAACACAGCGACAAAGGGTTAACGACGAAAGGTTAACGACGCAAGGTTAACGACGCAAGCGTTTCGCACGTTGGGTATTTCGACGCAGCTGGTTGAGCAAGATGCGTTTGAACACAGAAGCGACTTCAGTCTTTTCTTATCCGCTGTCGCTTGGAAATCAGCTGCGTTGCAATCCCTCGCAGGATATTCACCTCTTCTATCTCCAGCTCGGCCCGGGCAAAAAGCCTTCGCAGACGCGGCATCAGCTTCTTGGGATTGTCCGCATCCAGGAAATCGATCTCGATCAGCGCTTTCTCAAGATGGGCAAACATGCCCTCGATTTGCTCTGCACTGGCACGCTCACCATGAAACCCGACCGCTCTTTCGCTGCGAACTTCACCCATGCCGGCAAGTCTGCATTCGTAGGCAATCACTTGAACCGCTTGCGCCAGATTCAATGATGAATACATCGGGTTAGCTGGCACACTGACTAACGCGCTGCATTTGCCGACCTGCTCATTCGAAAGCCCGTAACGCTCGCTGCCGAAGACCAGTGCCGCCCGCAATGAGGCGTCAGCAGCCAGATGCGCTGACAGTTGGCGCGGCTCGAAAAACGGCGGCGAAAACTCTCGCAGGCGCGCAGATAACGCGACGCTGAAGTTGCAACCGGTGAGCGCCTCCTCCAACGAATGAGCGATGCGCGCAGAGGCAAGAACATCGTGCGCGCCACTAGCTAAAGCGATCGCTTCTTCATGCCTTGCGGCGTCCGGGTCACGCGGGTTCACCAAGACCAAATCAGAAAACCCCATGGTCTTCATCGCGCGAGCGGCTGATCCGACATTTCCAGGATGGCTAGTGTCGACCAGCACAAAGCGGATGCGCTCAAACATTGTCGCCATCAAGCCCGAGTATGAGTTCATTTACAATAGTGCGCATCGCACGCGACGTCGCTGTCGCTGCATCGCTCCTTTTCTCTGACGCCGGATTCTAACGGAACCACCATGCAACCCATGCTCAACACCGCGGTGAAAGCCGCGCGACGTGCTGCCACCATCATCAACCGTGCCTCATTCGACCTGGATCAGGTGCGCGTGTCACGTAAGGGCCCGAAAGATTTTGTGAGTGAAGTCGACCAGGCTGCTGAGCAGGCCATCATTGATGTGCTGAAGCAGGCATACCCGGATCACGGCTTTATTGCGGAAGAGTCTGGCGTCTCGCAAGCCGCAGAGAGCAATGCTGAAAACGTCTGGATTATCGATCCGCTCGACGGCACCACCAACTTCATTCACGGTTTCCCGCAGTACGCGGTCTCGATTGCGCTTAGGCAGCGCGGGCAGATCACGCAAGCCGTCATCTATGATCCCAATCGTAACGAGCTTTTCACTGCCAGTAAGGGTGATGGTGCGTTCATGAATAACAAACGGATTCGTGTCACCAAACGCGACAAACTGGCTGATGCGCTGATTGGCACCGGTTTTCCGTACAGCGATCTCTCGGGTCTGGACGAATATCTAAAGATGTTCAAACTGATGACTGAAAAATCCGCAGGACTGCGCCGTCCGGGGTCAGCGGCACTCGATCTGGCCTATGTAGCCGCGGGACGTTTGGATGGATTTTTCGAAAAGAAGCTCAAGCCCTGGGATATGGCGGCGGGTGCGTTGTTGGTGAGCGAAGCGGGTGGCATCATCACCGGGTTCTCGGGCGAGGCCGATCACTTCGACACCGGCGACGTGATTGCGGCATCACCCAAGGTATTTGCGCAGATGCTGGCAGTGCTGACGCCGTTCGCGTAGGAAGTAACAACGCTGGACATTTATCCGTCGTGAGTTCGATGTCCGGGGTTTGCGCGACGGATGACACTTTAGGCAGCGGCGGCCAACAAGCTTAGCAAGCTACCGAACTTTGATCATAGCTGTTAGAATCCGGCCGCGGCGATCGTTCCAGTCTCCTTGCCGTCCTTCCGATTCATTCCCTCGAGCCTTTGACTGGCGCCCTTTCGGGTGGCGGTTCGATTATTTTCTAATTTATGTCTTTTGCTGAACTCGGCTTGGCCGATCCCATCGTGCGCGCCGTCACGGAACACGGCTATACCCAACCTACCCCAATCCAATTGCAGGCGATCCCTGCTGTACTCAAGGGCGGAGATTTACTCGCTGGTGCGCAAACCGGCACTGGTAAAACCGCGGGCTTCACGCTGCCGATGCTGCAGCGGCTCAACGGCGGCAAACGTCCCGCGCCACGACACGTACGCGCACTGGTGCTGACACCAACACGTGAGCTCGCGGCTCAAGTCAACGAGAGCGTTGTCTGTTACGGCAAATACCTCAAGCTATCATCTGAGGTGGTATTCGGTGGCGTCAACATCAACCCACAAATTCAGAAACTTTCGCGTGGCGTAGACATTCTGGTGGCGACACCAGGCCGGCTGCTTGACCTGATGCAGCAGGGTGCGCTCAATCTTTCTTCGGTCGAAATTCTGGTACTGGATGAAGCCGACCGTATGCTGGACATGGGCTTTATTCGCGATATCCGCAAAGTGTTGGCCGCCCTGCCACCGAAGCGACAAAATCTGCTGTTCTCGGCAACCTTTGCGGATGAGATCAAAGCACTCGCTGATAGCTTGCTGAACCAGCCACAGACGATTGAGGTGGCTCGTCGCAACTCGACGGTTGAAGTTATCGGGCAAAAAATTCACCCGGTTGATCGCGATAAAAAACATCAGCTACTCGCTCATCTCATCACTGAACATCGCTGGTTTCAAGTGCTCGTATTCACACGCACCAAACACGGCGCGAACCGATTGGCCGAGCAGCTCGGCAAATCAGGGATCAGCGCGATGGCCATTCACGGCAACAAGAGCCAAGCTGCCCGTACGCGAGCGTTGTCAGAATTCAAAAGCGCTAAGCTGCAGGCATTGGTCGCGACGGACATCGCTGCGCGCGGTATCGATATCGACCAGTTGCCGTATGTGGTGAATTACGATCTGCCGAACGTGCCGGAAGACTATGTGCACCGAATCGGCCGCACCGGCCGCGCCGGCGCCACTGGCGAAGCGGTGTCGCTGGTGTGTGTGGATGAGCATGCGCTTCTGCGCGACATTGAGCGCTTCATCAAGCGTGAAATTCCGCGCGAAGTGATCGCAGGTTTTGAGCCGGACCTCAACGCCAAGCCGCAGCCGATACAGCTTCGCAGTCAGCCTGGCGGTCGTCGCAATCAACCGCCGCGTCATCCTCAGGGGAAGGCGTCTGCACCATCACGTTCGGCGGCAAGACCAACGAAAACCTTGTCGGGCAAATCAACGACGTCGATGAACCCATCGAGCCCGACGCCAAGCAAAACAGGGCGCGTCACTGGAGAGTCTCGCCCCGCGGCTCGTGGCGCGGCGCTGCTCGGGCGTCCGGCAGCAAATGCGCAAAGTCGCAAGCTACGCAGCGGAGAGCGCTGAGGCCTTACCCTCAAAACTCACCGCTGGCTGTGCTAAATTGCGCGGCATGCCCAACCACAGGCCGCTTTTCTTGCGGCCTGTTTTTCTGTGAACCCAGCGCAGATGAACGCCTCCGATCGGATTAGTGCAGAAAAGCACACGCCAATGATGCAGCAGTATTTACGCATCAAGGCCGACTATCCGGATTTGTTGCTGTTCTATCGGATGGGTGATTTTTACGAGTTATTCTTCGAAGACGCTGAGCGCGCCGCAAAACTGCTCGGCATCACGCTGACCCAACGCGGTGCCTCAGCTGGGCAAGCGATCAAAATGGCTGGTGTGCCTTATCACTCAGCAGATCAGTACCTCGCAAAATTGGTAAAGCTGGGCGAGTCGGTGGCGATCTGCGAGCAAATCGGTGATCCCGCCACCAGCAAGGGGCCTGTCGAGCGGAAGGTACAGCGCATCGTCACGCCCGGCACACTGACCGATGCAGAGCTGCTGCCTGAAAAAATCGAGCGCCCGCTGTTGGCGCTGAACGTACTACCGCAGCGAAAAGGCATCGTGCTCGGACTGGCCTGGCTATCGCTGGCAAGCGGGCGCTTGCGAATGACTGAAATCGTCACTGATGAGCGTCGGCTGCAGATGCAATTACGCCATGAGTGCGAGCGTCTTGCACCGGCAGAGATCTTGGTCGATAGTCGTGGCGCAGCGCTGATCGGCGCCAGCGTCAGCCCCCGGCCAACCAGCGTCGCTGATTGGCATTTCGAGATCCCGGCTGCGCGCAAAGCGCTATGCGATCAGCTTGGCGTGGTTACGCTTGCGGGTTTTGGCGCTGACAACCTTGAGGCGGCGGTGGGTGCGGCGGGTGCGCTGCTGCTCTATGCACGCAACACCCAGGGCAAGCAGCTGAATCATGTGACCCAGCTGCAGGTTGAGCATGCGCATGAATTCATCAGCATGGATGCTGCAACCCGGCGCAATCTTGAGCTGACTGAGCCATTAAGAGGCACCGAGACAAGTTCACCAACGCTATTCTCACTGCTCGATCATTGCCGTACCGCGATGGGATCACGTACGCTCCGGCACTGGCTACATCACGCGCCGCGTGATCAACTGATTGCCCAATCGCGTCATGACGCTATTGATTTTTTGATGCAAGCGAGCACATCAGAAAAAATCAATGCGCTTCTCGCCAGCGTTCCTGATATCGAGCGAATTAGTAGCCGCATCGCGCTGATGTCTGCGCGCCCGCGAGATCTCTCTGCACTGCGCACCGGTTTGCAGCAGTTACCGGCACTGCGCCAAGCGCTGACGGACACTGCTTCACTGACCGAGCCTGATCTGATCAGCCACCTGCAGAGCGCGCTGGTCACACCAGAAGAAGCGCTACGCTTGATCGAGCAGTCGATAGCAACCGAGCCAGCAGCACTGATTCGAGAGGGTGGCGTTATTGCGCGAGGCTACGACACCGAGCTCGATGAATTACGCAGTCTGTCAGAAAACGCTGGCCAGTTTCTGGTAGACCTCGAAGTCCGCGAACGTGAGCGCACCGGTATCAATAACTTGCGGGTTGAGTACAATAAGGTGCACGGCTTCTACATCGAGGTCACCCACGGCCAGGTGGCGAAGGTACCCGACGACTACCGCCGACGTCAGACACTGAAGAATGCCGAGCGCTACATCACACCCGAGCTTAAGGCGTTTGAAGATAAAGCCTTGTCTGCGCAAGATCGTGCCTTGGCACGAGAAAAACTGCTCTACGAGCAAGTACTGCAATCTTTGGGACAGCACATCAGTGAGTTACAGCGTGTGGCACAGGCCGTGGCGTTAGCTGATGTCTTGGTAGCGCTCACCATACATGCGACCCAACATCAATGGTGCAAGCCGGTGCTTACCGAGCAGCCGGGGATTCATGTCAACCAAGGTCGGCACCCGGTCGTAGAAAATGTTATCGAGCGCTTTATCGCTAATGATTGTCAGCTAACACCTGAAAGGCGCTTACTCCTGATCACTGGCCCCAATATGGGTGGCAAATCAACCTATATGCGCCAACTGGCGCTGATTACGCTGATTGCCTACGTGGGTAGTTATGTGCCGGCGAGTACCGCGCGCCTCGGGCCTATTGACAAGATCTACACGCGTATTGGTGCTGCCGATGATCTCGCAGGTGGTCACTCTACCTTCATGGTCGAGATGATGGAGTCGGCAGCAATTTTGCACGGCGCTACCGAGCAATCATTGGTCTTGATGGATGAGGTTGGACGCGGAACGTCGACCTTCGATGGCTTGGCACTGGCGTGGGCGATCGCCCTGTCGCTGCTCGAGGAGACGCGCGCCTTCACGCTGTTTGCGACGCATTATTTCGAGTTGACACAACTTCCGCAGAAGCACCCGGGCTGCGCCAATGTGCATCTGTCAGCGGTAGAGCACAAAGACCGTATTGTTTTCTTGCATGCGGTGCAGGAGGGGCCAGCGTCGCAAAGCTACGGGCTGCAAGTAGCACAGCTTGCCGGTGTTCCAACCTCGGTGATCCGCTCGGCGCGCCGGTATCTGGCGCTGCTTGAAGCACACTCAACGCACGCAGAGCGCCAGTTTGACCTGTTTTCTGCGCCGACAACCATGTCGCAGGAAGCTACCGACTTTCCTGATGAAATTTCAGATGCAGATCCAGCGCCGCAGCACCAAGCGCTGTTACTGGCTTTGGCTGCGATCGATCCGGATCAGCTCAGTCCGCGCGACGCACTCGACACGCTTTACCAGCTCAAGCGCATCGCCAACGAGTCTGACGACTCGCATTAGTACGCCCCCGGATCAATCAGCGATGACGTGCTAACGCCCTATTGCAGCTGGATGCTACGAAACTGATCACCCTCGTCGTCGTCATCATGATGATGGTGGTGGTGCCCGTGCGGCCCATGAACATGGCCATGGGCAATTTCTTCTGCTGCTGCCTTGCGCACCTCGACCACATTCAAGGCGAAGCGTAATGCCATGCCGGCAAGCGGATGATTACCATCCAAAACGACTTTACCGTCAGCGATATCTGTCACCGTGAATAGACGTGGCTCGGCTTGCGGCTCATCATCAGGCGACCCTTCAAACTGCATACCCACTTCCAGCTCTGCCGGGAACAGGCTACGCGGCTCCACCTTGACCAGCTCCGCGTCGTACTCACCAAAGCCGTCGACCGGCTCAACCTGCACCGCAACCTGATCACCGATTGCCTTACCCTCCAGCGCTTGCTCAATCTTCGGCAAGGTATTGTTGTAACCGCCGTGCAGGTACACCATGGGCTCGTTGCTCTCTTCGATCAGATTACCCTGCGCATCCGATAATTTGTAGTGCAAGGTAACTACCGTATCTTTTGTAATGTTCATATTGATCCTCTTAATTCGCGCGTGCTCATTATACGGCTACGGTGCGCCAAGCCTAGCGCGAGCGCGGGATACCCTTGGTTCAGCACCGATATAATCGGGCTATGCACGTCGACAATGTTCTTGGCCAACTCACGCCACGTGAATTTTTACGAACCTACTGGCAAAAAAAGCCAGTACTGATTCGGCAGGCCATTGCGCAATTTAAGCCGGTTCTGTCGCGCGAGGCCTTGTTCGCGCTCGCAGCACAAGATGATGTTGAGTCGCGCTTGATCACGCACTTTGGCGCGCAATGGAAACTCACGCACGGGCCGCTGGCGTCTCTACCACCCACCACGCGTAAACGATGGACTGTACTGGTTCAGGGCGTCAACCTGCATCATGACGCGGCAGATCAGTTACTCGCTCAGTTCAGGTTCATTCCCGATACGCGACTCGATGATCTGATGGTCAGCTATGCAAGCGACGGTGGCGGTGTTGGGCCTCACCTCGACTCGTATGACGTATTCCTGTTGCAGGCGCATGGCTGTCGGCGCTGGCGTATCGGCAAGCAGCGTGATCACACGCTGGTCGATAACGTGCCGCTCAAGTTGCTGCGTAATTTTGCGCCGAGCAAGGAGTACCTGCTAGAACCTGGCGACATGCTGTACTTGCCACCACAGTGGGCCCATGAGGGCGTGGCTGAGGGCGAGTGCATGACCTACTCGATTGGATTCCGCGCCCCCTCGTGGCAAGAACTCGGCGAGGCGTATCTGGGCTTTTTGGCGGAGCAAGTCGACCTGCGGGGCCGTTACCGAGACCCACAGCTGCAGCCGCAAACGCGGCCGGCCCGGGTGAGTGATGACATGCTGAGACAGGCGCGCCAGCAACTGGGGACGCTTGGCGGCAAACCTCGCGACGTACTGATTTTTCTGGGCGAATATCTGTCGGAGCCCAAGCCGTCGGTGTGGTTTCCATCGGTTCGATCATCAATGTCACTGCCGGCATTCAAGCAGGCAGCCCTGAAAGCGGGGCTGCGACTCGCCCGTCAAAGCCGTATGCTGTACCGCGACAAGTATATTTTTATTAACGGTGAGGCGTTGCAGGCTGGCGGGGATGACAGGCTGATTCTGCAAGGCTTTGCCGATAAGCGCTCACTTTCGCCCCAAGAACTCAGGGGGTGCTCGATTGACCTGAACCAAGCGCTGCTGGACTGGTTCGAGCAAGGCTGGATTCAGTTCTCTTGAGATAGACGGTTTCATGCGTGCAAAGGGGCTGAACCACCGTCAAACCGGCCCAAAATCACTTGCAAGCACTTCAACAACGCCGGTATAATTTCCGTTTAGGAAGTTTTGTCGATGCGGCAGTGCGCAATTTGGCAGTGCCTGTTCGACAGGGCGACCTGAAAGTGCGATAACTACCGGTAGTTATTAAGCTCGCTTTAAGAATCATTTTTCATTCTCACCTGAAGGATAACCATGAAAAAATCGTTGCTGATCGCTTCCCTGCTGGCACTGGCTCTGGCCGCTTGCGGCAAGAAAGAGGAAGCTGCTCCGCCGGCACCTGCCGCTGAGCCACCGAAGGCTGAGGCTCCGGCTGCTGAGGCACCGACGGCTGACGCACCGGCTGCTGAGGCACCGAAGGCTGACGCACCTCCAGCTGAAGAGAAGAAGTAATTTCTCTGTGCTGACGAACACGCCGGGTACTCTGGCGTGTCGACAAAAAAGTCGCCCTTGGGCGACTTTTTTGTTTTCTTCACATCGCAGTAATTTAGCGTACGCAGCTGATCCAGTCTGAGCCAGTGATCTGATCTGCGATCGTGAGTGCGATGTCGGTACCAGCGATCTCAGGCTCGATCGCCGCTCGCACCAAGTCCGGCGTGTTGTTGCGCTGTGAGAGATGGGCCGCGATCAGCGTGTGTAGTCGCGCTTTGTCGATTTCACGAAGAATCTCTGCTGCCGCATCGTTCGACAGATGCCCGAAAGGCCCTGAAATTCGCGACTTCAGCCAGCCAGGGTAAGCGGACCGCGCCAGCATCTGCGTGTCGTGGTTGAACTCAAGTAGCAAGGCATCACAGCCCGATAGCGCCGAAATCAGGTGCGGCGTCGCATGACCGACATCGGTCAGTACGCCCAGCTTGCTATTGCCATCAGCGATGGTGTACTGCACGGGCTCCAGCGCATCATGCGGCACCGTGTAGGGGCTGATCGTGAAATCACCCATCTCGAAGTCATTGCCATCGCGGCAGATATGAACCTCTACACCGCTCAGGTGTTCTTTCGGCGCGTTTTGCAAGCTACCGAAACTCAGCCACACCGGCAACTTTAACTGCTGTGCGACTTGGAACACGCCGCCTAAATGATCCGAGTGCTCATGAGTGACGATGATGCCAGCGATCTGCTCCGGAGACATCTCCAGTCGAGCAAGCCGACGGCTCAGCTCACGCGGCCCGAATCCGCAGTCCAGCATGACATGGGTTGCTGTGCGGCCGGCGTGTGAGGAAATCAAGAGCGCGTTGCCCTCGCTACCACTGCCTAGACTGGCAAATCTCACGCCCTACGCCGCGTATCAGGCGATAACATTAGCTACTTCAGCTGCTCGTTAAGCAGGGCCAAAATACGTTTTGCGTTAGCGTCGCTGGCATCCGCGCCCTTGTCATTTTGCACCGAGACCTTGCTGCTGGCCTCCGCGCCTTGCACGCGAATCTGGTACCGCAATGCGTCGCTCTTGTCGCTCTTTGATCGGAACAAGCGTGCAAAGAAACCAGGCTCAGCTTTGTTCTTGGCCTCGTCGCCTTGGTCGATGTAACGCACAAAGTAGAGCCCACGGGTGCGGTCTCGGTCCTCGACCGTGAATCCCACACGATCCAGTGCCAGGCCAACCCGACGCCACGCCCGATCAAAGCCCTCGTCAATCTCGACGTGGGTCGCGTCTTTTGAGAGACGCGCACGCTCAGCAGTGGCGGGCTTGGCATCTTTGACTGCAGCTGCCGCTGCCTTGGGCTCTGCGCCGAGGGCTGTCATCAACCGGCGCAAAAACTCCGCTTCCAACTCAGGGTCGGAGGGACGCGCAGTCCATACGGTTGACTGGCTGAACGACTGCCCGGTTACTTTTTCTTCTGCGCCACGATGGCTGATGTAGACCTCGGTGCCTCCATCAGCGCGCCGCTCCAGGCGCGTGCGGAATTTATCCCGCTCGCCGGTCGAATAGAGCGAATCAAACACCTTACCGATGGTGTTTCGTATGAAATCCTGCGGAATCTTGGCACGGTTCTCGGCCCAATCGGTCTCCATCACCCCGGCTTCGGGGTTTTCAACCGCCACCAAGAATCCGTTCTCCTGCCAAAAATCTTTAATCTTGGGCCACAGTAGCTCCGGGGTCTCGCTTGCCACCAGCCAGCGCTGCTTGCCGTCTCGCTCAATCCGCATTCCGGATACCACTGCCGGCGCCACCGCAGTGCTTGGCGCGGCGGCTGTCGCTGCCTTGCCAGTGCCGCCAGGTTGCCGTGCGCTGTACTCGGACGCCGTCGCACTGCCACGCGTGTTGTCGACGTTGTAGGTGCTGTTAGCGCGTGGTGCGTTGAGGTCGGGTGGCACTTCGAGCTTGTTTTTCTTGGTCGACTTTGCCGCACCCTTGTAATCAATTTTTTCTGGCTCGAGCATCTCACTGACGCTACTGCAGCCAGCGATCATGACAAGAAAACCAGGTATCAG
>Ga0194116_10001058_pt1 | contig 42029 bp, 39 predicted proteins | sample TA2MahsurfametaG_4_FD_148617 | JGI IMG/M metagenome (GOLD analysis project Ga0194116, IMG submission 148617) | Freshwater microbial communities from Lake Tanganyika, Tanzania - TA2015008 Mahale S9 surface | ecosystem: Environmental > Aquatic > Freshwater > Lake | place: Tanzania: Lake... | reverse complement strand
TACTTTTACATGAAAACTCAGGTGATTATGCTAATTCATGGTTATTTGGAGACACTAATACAAATGAAATTTTGCGCATTGAATTAGGTCTTAAATATCATAACATAGAGAGAACAAAAAACGGATATTTTATTGGATTTAATGCGCCTTATGATGAACGTATTCGAAATTTAGAAGTAAAAAACTCAGGATTTTATGATATTAGAAGACATCAAGGTGCAAGATTAGTTAGACTTGGTGATTTAATGGATGAACATAAGGGTAAAATTAATATTGATATTGCGAAGAAAATACTTGGGGATCATTATGATGTCTATTTAGAGAAAGATAATAATCCATGTTCTAGAACTGTTTGTGCTCATTATGAGTTGGATGCTAGGGAATATATGTCTGAACACTTTAGACCAAAGCCTTATCAACCACGCGGAGCTGTTGATGGTATAGTTTGTGATACAAAATTAGCTAAAAAAATGTCATTTATTGGAAAATTTGGTTCGTCATGCGACATTGGATTTAATAAAGACGAATTTTGTAAAAAACACAGACAATATGAAAAATTTTGTCCATATTTAAAAGACAGACCAAGTGAACCTTGGACAAAATTTTCTAGTTTAAAGACAAAATTAAATTTAACAAAACGCAAGAAGAATAAAAAGAATAAAACAAAAAAGAATAATTAACACTTTTATTATTACGCATTTCTCTTTTTGTTCATAACAAAAAGTGGTAATATAATATTCTATTAAGATATTATGTTATTATTTATTTAAGTATTAATTATGGAAAAATGTTAGGTAAATTTTGAATTAAATTGACTGCTTTAATATTTTTATCTGTATAAGTTTTTCTATAATATTCATTTGGATTTTTTAATATTTCAAAAATCATCAGAATGTCTTTTTGGATATCACCTTCTAAGAAAACAACATTTTCAAGATATTGATTTAAATTTTTACAACCTAAGTAAATAGGCACACAATTATACATTAATGGCGTAATAACCTTTTCTGAAAAATAATGATTAGATACTGTGTTTTCAATGCAAATAGAATAAGGATAATATTCATATGGTTCAGCATCATTAAATTTACCCATAACTCGTTCATATTTGTATTGTGTTGAACCTCGTCCATAAATATCAATAGGTAGTTTAAGTTTAATTATTATTTCAATTAACTCATGACGTTATTTATGCCCAGATGTAAATTGTTTTTCACTTACTATAATAGACATACGTTTATTTTTTATTGATACTTCCATCGGAGGTCTTGAATGCCACATATAACCAAAATGTTCTATAAATGGTTCTGGTAGTTGTTTTTTATCTCCAATAAAATATCTTCCAATATGGTTTTTAGCGTAATCAATAAATTCCTGAGTTAATCCTAGAAAAATAATAGGCTCAAATGCTAAACCGAGAACATTTTCTTTTGGTATTTTTAAATCTGGCATAGCTGTATTTATGATAATAGCATGTGTAAAATCATCATTATTTGTAAAATAATATTTTTTATCTTTACCATAAAAAGATATTTCATTAACATAATTAATTTTCTCAAATACTTCTTTACATTTTTTACTTGTCGCAAATGAACAAAAAATTTTAATTTTAATCATTATTATTTATTAATAATAATATTTAAATAATAATCATAATAAATATTTTAAAAAAATATGATTATTATAATATAAAATGGATAAAGAAAACATATCTTGGAAATTAATCGATAAATACTTTAAAGATAATCCAAATTGTCTAGTGTCTCATCATTTAGAAACATTTAACGATTTTTTTAAAAGCGGCATCAAAAAAATCTTTCATGAAAACAACCCAATTAGATTTATTGAAAGAGAAGATGAAAGTGACCCAGGTAAAAGAAATGAGTGTTTATTGTATTTAGGTGGTAAAACAGGTAGTCAAATTTACTATGGTAAACCAGTTATTTATGATGACAATAATGCGCATTACATGTTTCCAAATGACGCACGATTACGCAATATGACTTATGGAATAACAATTCATTATGACGTTGAGGTCGATGTTTTATACTATGTAGGAGATGAAAAGAAAACATATAATACCACAATTAATAAAGTTTATTTGGGTCGCTTTCCTATTATGCTTCAATCTGATTTATGTATCTTGAATGGTATGACTAGAGAAGTGAGATTTAATGCTGGAGAGTGCCGCAATGATTACGGTGGTTATTTTATTATTGATGGTAAGGAAAAAATAGTTATTCCTCAAGAAAAATTTGCTGATAATATGATTTATATTAGAAAATATGGTGAAGACGATATATATAGTTATTCAGCTAAAATACGTTCTGTTTCAGAGGATTCATCAAAACCAATAAGAACATCATCTGTTGAAATTGTAGCACCATCAGCATCTTATAGCAATAATCAGATAGTTGTATCAGTTCCAAATGTTAAAAAACCAGTTCCGTTATTTATTCTAATGAGAGCATTAGGTGTTATTTCGGATAAAGATATTATCAAAACTTGTATATTAGATATTGAAAAAAATGAGTCGATGGTTGATTTATTTATACCTTCTGTACATGATGCTAATAAATTTTTTACACAACAAAATGCTCTACAATTTATTGCTGAATTAACAAAAAGAGGAACAATATCTGGTGTTATAGAAATTCTCTCGAATTATTTCTTACCGCATATTGGAGAATTAAATTTTTTGGAGAAAGCATATTTTGTTGGCTATATGGTTTATCGTTTATTGAAGGTATATACAAAAGAAGAAAAACCAACTGACCGTGATAACTTTAGATTTAAAAGAATTGAATTATCCGGAACACTTATTTACGATTTATTCAGAGAATATTACTTGATACAAAAGAAAGACATATCTCGTAAAATAGATGAAGAATATTATTATCACAAGGGTTCTTATAAAGACGATGATACTTTGTCACGCAAAGAGAAACAAACACTTAAGAAAAAAATGCAAACGAAAGATGTTGCTGACAGTAATAAATATAAAGATAATTTTATTAGTCTAATAGAATCAAATGTTAAAGCATTTTTTAAAGATAGAATTGTAGAACAAGGATTTAAGAAAGCATTTAAAGGTAATTGGGGTTCAGAAGCTCATACAAAGCGTTTAGGTGCGGTGCAAGACCTTAATCGGTTGAGTTGGTATACATTTATTTCGCATTTACGTAAGATTAATCTGCCATTAGATTCAAGTGCCAGAGTTGTTGGACCGCGTTTATTGAATTCATCCCAATGGGGCTATATTTGTCCTATTGATACGCCTGATGGTGGCAATATTGGGTTACATAAACATTTAGCAATAAGTACATATATAACGAGTGGGTCATCTGGAATTCCTATTCTTAAATGGATTAGAGGAAATACACCATTACGTTTAATATTAGAATGCAGTCCAGAACAAATTGCTAATTCAACAAAAGTATTTATTAATGGTTCTTGGATAGGCGTAACCGATGAACCGTTTAATTTAGTTAATTTACTTAAATTGTACAGACGCAATGGCGTATTGCCAGTTTATACGAGCTTATCATTTGACATTGAACATAATGAAGTCAATATATACACAGATTCCGGTAGATTGACAAGACCAATTTATTATGTTTCAAACAATAAATTAAGTTACGAAAGAGGTCAAATAATTAAAGAACTTGAAAAAGGAACCATCACTTGGGAACAAATAATTTCTGGATTTTTGAAAAAAGCAGATGAAAATTATCACACTAAAAATAACATAACATATGAACTTATGAAATTATATCCTGACATAGGCGTTGACAAAGAAGTGGTTTTTAGTAAACTTATTTCTAATCAAGCATTAGTAGATTATATTGATACAGCTGAAGAAGAAGCGTCTTTAATAGCTACTACACCAGAAGATTTGAAGAGAAATAAATATTACACTCATATGGAAATAGAACCATCATTGATTTTAAGTGTAATGTCAAATTTAGTTATTTATCCTGAAAACAATCCAATTACCAGAAGTGCTTTCTCGTGCGGTCAAAGCAAACAAGCTGTTTCCGTATACCATTCAAACTATCAAATGCGTATTGATAAAATGGGTGTTATATTAAACTACGGTCAGGTTCCTTTGATTAAATCCAGATATTTGGATTACATTAACCGAGAAGAACAACCATACGGCGTCAATGCCATTGTAGCAATCATGTCTTATACAGGTTATAATGTAGAAGATGCTATTTTAATAAATGAAGGGTCATTGTCGCGTGGATTATTCAGAACAACATATTATTCAATGTATGAGGCGAGAGAAGAAAGTTCAAAAGTCACCGGAATGAATAATTCTAAATTTGCTAATATAGAAAAAAATAATGTAATTGGTAAAAAGAAAGGTTATGATTATAGTTTTTTAGATGATTACGGATTAATTAAAGAAAATACTGAATTAAATGATAAAATGATACTGATTGGAAAAATTAATTCAAATTTGGCTAATAAAGAAACATGGATTGACGATTCAATTAAACCCAAAAAAGGTCAACTAGGTTATGTAGACAAATCTTTTATCACACTTGGTGAAGAAGGATTTAATGTAGCGAAAGTCCGTTTGAGAGAAGAAAGAATACCAGCAATTGGTGATAAGATGGCTTCAAGGGCCGGACAAAAAGGAACTATTGGTCTAATTATTCCTGAAGGTGATATGCCTTATTTAGAAGATGGAACAAGACCGGATTTAATAATTAACCCACACGCTATTCCTTCTCGTATGACTATTGGTCAAATTGTTGAAAGTATGTTTGGTATAGCTTGTGTAAGTTATGGCGGATTTGGAGATTGCACAGCATTTCAAGTTAAAGGTTCTAACTATAACACATATGGACCAATGCTTACAAAAGCTGGTTTTAATCATACAGGCAACCATATCGTATATAATGGTATGACAGGTGAACAAATTCAAGCAAACATTTATATGGGACCAACTTATTATATGCGTTTAAAACATATGGTTAAAGATAAGATTAACTATCGTGCTCGAGGTCCAAATCAACAACTCACTAGACAACCCGTTCAAGGTAGAGCAAATGATGGTGGTTTACGTATAGGTGAAATGGAACGTGATAGTGTATGCGCTCATGGTCTAGCTTATTTTTTAAATGAATCATTTTTAATAAGAGGTGATGAATATTATATGGCTGTTTGCAATAAAACAGGAGCTATTGCTATTTACAATGAAGCGAAAAACCTTTTCTTGAGCCCTTACTCTGATGGTCCTATTAATTTTCATACTAATCCTGATGGAACAATGAACATAAAAAATCTCAGTAAATTTGGTCGTTCATTTAGCTTGTTAAGAATTCCTTATTCTTTTAAACTTCTTATTCAAGAATTACAAGTCATGAATATACAAATGCGTATTATTACAGATGAAAACGTTGACCAACTCTTAAGTATGTCTTATTCCAATAATATTAATAAATTATTAGATGATAAAAATGACAGAAATATTGAAAATACGACTTCTTTAATAAAACAATTTGTTAGAAAAATGGAAATGGGACAAGCAAAGTCCTCAGAACATTTTGTAGTTTTAGAAAGTGAAACGCCACCAACGCCTGTTAATCTTGACACTGAAACTCCACCACAATATCCTGAAACAACTACTCCTCCAATATCGCCTCCTTATGCTCCTTATTCGCCACAATATGCTCCTGGTTCTAATTCACCGCCTTATTCGCCACAATATGCTCCTGGTTCTAATTCACCACCTTATTCACCAATGTATGGTCCTGGTTCTAATTCACCACCTTATTCACCAATGTATGGTCCTGGTTCTAATTCACCACCTTATTCACCAATGTATGGTCCTGGTTCTAATTCACCACCTTATTCACCAGAGAATGTTATATCGCAGAATGATACGCCGCAAAATACTACAACGCAAAATGCTACGCCGCAAAATAATCCTTCAATTTTAGAAGCACCGAAAGAAGAAGAAAAAAAGGACGAGACGAATGACACCTCTGCAACAAGCGATAAAAAAGTAATCGACGTACCAAATGAAACCAGCTCATCTGTTTCAACTTCAAGCGGAACTAAAAAAATAACTATTTAATAAATATTTAATAAAATTGAAATAAAAAAAATTCATTATGATTATATTATAATATAATATGGCAAATACAAACTCCAGCGTTTTTATTTCTCAAATTTATCAATCCAGAAAAAACGTTCTGGAACTTATGGATAAACAAGGTTTTGATACAAAAGGATATGCTAACTTTAGTATAAGTGAAATTAATGCTATGAAACAAAATAATCAATTAGATATGCTTTTAGAATCCAAAACTGAAAAGAGTGGCGAAAAAACTTCAAACGGAAATAAAATTTATATTCGTTATTATTTGTCAAAAACCATTAGACCTACAAATGTTCATGAAATGATTGAAGACCTGTTTGTTCTTACAGAAACTCTTAAAAAGTCTGATACATTATATATTATTATTAAGTACAATGTTAATGAAACTTTAATGAACGAACTTAAGCATATTTGGGAACGCGATGGCATTTTCATTATTATTGAAAGCCTTAAATATTTGCAATTCAACATATTAAAACATGTATTGGTTCCTGAACATTTAGTTATGTCTGAGACTGAAACAGAAAATGTTATGACCAAATATAATATTACAGACAAAACGCAATTTCCAGATATATCAAGATTTGACCCTGTTGCTAAAGCAATTGGATTAAGACCTGGTCAAGTTTGTAAAATTATTAGACCAAGTAAAACAGCAATCAAAACAAATTATTATAGAATTTGTGTATAAACAATTTACACCCTTGAAGATTTAAAATGAGACAAAAACAACTTAAAGACAATTTAATTTACTTAATTAGCAATGAATAGTAAGAAGTCTGTAATGAATTGCTCCAGTAAGGGAAGGTCTTCTGTCTTTTAAAAAGGCGAGTGAGTGAGGATTTTCATTTCAACCTTACATAAAACTTCAGGGATTTTAGAAGAAATTCCATAACCAAAATTTACACATTTCTGTAATGGATAAACCTTTTGGATTTGGTGCGAAGGTGCCATTTTAAATCTTCAAGGGTGTAAAATAAAATATATAAATTATTTATATGGAGATAACAAAACCGAATAAAGATGGTTTTACTGTTTATAGTAAAAGCGGTTGTCCAAATTGTATGTCAGTTAAAAAACTGATTAAAGAAAAATATTTTTTGTTGACCGAAATTGATTGTGATGAATATATTTTTGAAGATAAAGATGGATTTCTAAAATTTATAGAAAATATAGCTGAAACAAGTTATAAAACATTCCCGGTGGTTTTTTATGAAGAAAAATTCATAGGAGGTTTAGCTCATACTACTGAATATATTAATAAATTATTATTATCATTTGAAGATATTTTTATATTCTTAAAATATATATATAAATGGAATTAGAAAATAATGATTATGAACATGTTTTTACCAAATCAGAACAATATAAAGAAAAATTAGATCAACTTAATAGTGGCGTTCATTTACTTTTGCATGAATTCAAAAAAACATATGTAATCACAAATATGCATCCAACTAATGAAGAATATCAAACTCAATACCAAAATATTATTAATAGTTTAGGTGAAATATTATCAAAATTATTTTCTATATCAAATGATGTACAGGTAAATATTGATGAATTAAATAAAAAATTATTTGAATTTGATATTTTAATTAGAAAAGAAAAAGAGAAGAATAAAGAATTAAAAAGAAAACTAGGAATAATTGAAAATAAAAACAATGCTGCTTCCGAAATGATTAGCGATTATAAGGATATTTATGAAAAAAGATATTTACGAAATTGGTCTTTATTATTAAGTTCAGTAATTGGCATTGTAACTATTGTAAAAACATTTAAAAACCCTGTAGTTTAAATTATAAATTTAATTTATTTTTAAAATTTAAATGCTTAGTATCATTACAAGAAAACCTATTTATTTTAATAAAAGTTTAAGTAATTATTGTACAAGAACAACAAATGAATCGATTAAAAAGATAACTGACAACTATAATTTAGAGAGAAATAAACCAAAAGTTATAAATCTGTTAAAAAATAATAATAATAATGGCAATCCAGGAATTATTTTTTGTAGATTTTTAATTTTTTTATATACTTCATATGTTGTATTATTTTTTATAAATAAAAGAATCAAGTAATATGTTTTCTAAGTTTATATAAAGATGAATTCTAATAAAAAACAAAATAACAGTTCAATAACAATAGATTTAGAAAGTTTAAGACAAAAGTATAGCAATCTTTTAATAAAATATGAAAGAGCCGTAGCTGATTATGTGAATTTTTTGAATGTTCAATCGCAAGAACCATGTATAAAATACAATTCTAATAGTAAAGGAATAGACCAAACTTGCTATGAATATATATGGAAAAAAAGCGGATGTGGAACAGGAAATGTCCAGCCAAATTCTAGCGCAAGTTGGTCTCAAAGCCAAACCTTAATTGGGCTTATATATGATTCTTGGTTATGGGCAACGAAGACTGACACTACACATCGACAAGGTTGCTATGGAAAATCAACTAAATACAATACATCAACTGCTCCTGATTATAATATTAATAAGCAAGAATTAGTGTCAATCCAAGGCAAAGCATTTACTGGAACGGGTAGCGCTGGTCAAAGCTCAGCAACAACATTACAAGATTGCATGGCGTCATGTACTAACTCAAATAAATGTACAGGAGCAACATTTGTTTCAAATAAATGTGAAATAAGGACTGGCGATTCACAAATTGTTTCCTCTTCACAAAAATCTTATGCAATTATACCAAAAGAAAAACAGTTATTACTTAATATAGAAGACATAAATCAACAACTTCTAGATGTAAATAAACAGTTAGTTACAAAAATCGAAGTATCCGAAACAGCATACGATAAAACTAATGATGAAACTAAAATAAAGAATCAAGAATTAATAAAAAGTTATGAAAGTTTACTTGAAGAGAGAAGAAATATTGAAAAAATGTTGAATGAATATGAAACTTTAGACAATACAGAAAATGAAAATCAGATTAAAATTAATAAAAATTATTATTTATACAATTTATTGTTAATAATATCAATAGCAGTAATTTTTATATTATACAAAATGTTTTCTTCAAATTCATCTCCAGATCAAGTTGTTCAATATGGGGGTGACCTAGGAATAAATGCGTATTATATAGTGTTTGGACTGATTATATTTATAATCTTTGTAAATTTTTTAATGAAATATTTAACAATCTGAATAATGTTTTCTCGTTAATTATATATAATGTCTTCACAAATGGAAATACTAGGTAATCAATTTAATGACTTGTTGAAACAATACCAAGACACATATCAAGAGTTTGTTAATGCGATTAGTTCTGATAATAACACTTTTACTTCTGTCGATAATTCGGCTTTTATTAGCGATAATAATATAAATACAATTCAAAATACTTCAGTGAGTAATTGTATGTCTTCTTGTAGTTCAACGCAATCGTGTTCAGGTGCTACATTTGATAATACTCAAAATACTTGCATATTAAGCAGTGGAAATGGAAATATAGTTAATTCTCAGAATCAAACCGCAATTGTAAAACAAGCTTTATATTATAGCAACAATTTGCAACAAATAAATAATAAATTAACCGATGTAAATAAAACGATTATGAATTTAGCTAACAATAGTTCTAGCAGCTTGCAACAAAATCAGGAGATGAGCCAACAAAAGGCTCAAATATTACAACAAAATTATAATACATTAGAACAAGAACGAATACAAATAGAAGAAATTATAAGACAATATGAAACATTAAACTCTGCTTACGAAAACGGCAATACAAATGTAACATCTAATTATTATAGTTATATTATGTACTTATTTGTTGCTATTTTTTTAGTATTATTATTATTAAGGTTCGGTTTGACAAGTGAACAAAGAGGTGGAGGAAATAACAATTTTTCAAGATCCACTCCATTGATATTTGGATTATTAGGATTTATCATTATTTCAAATGCTATTTTGAAAACTTATAAATATATTTAAATTATATTAATATATTAATATAATGACAAGTGTTTTAAATATATTTTCAGATGAACCAGTTAAGAGTAAACACCAAAAAACTAGTGCATCACATTCTTTAAATCAAGGTAAAAAATTTAATAAATACCAAAATAAAATATATAAAAGTTTAGAAAATAATGCTTCAGAACTGAGTGGTAAAGAAGGCTTTTCAAATATAAATAATTTAGGATTAACTAAAGAAACCAAGAATGTAATTGACACAAATAACTATACAAATAAACAACAACACATAAATAATTTAAGAAAAGAACATCAGACTACATTAGACCAGTATAATGAACTAACCAAACAGACAAATGGAAGTCTAAATGGATATGTAGAGAGAACAGACCCGAATAATCCATATTTGAACAAGGTAGTTTCTTTTACAAACGATATTGTTTGTTATGTTACAAACCAAGGTGTAGTCAAACGAATACCGTCTAATGATATTTGGAAGTCATTGAACGTTTCACAAACAATTCAAGTAAAATTAAATTTGCCCTGGACTAATAGTTACAATACTCCAGGAACACAAATTCCATCAACGCCTCCATTGGTCTCAGGAACTCCTATCAAATCTGGTCAAAGTTTAGGAAATGAAGGTTCTAATGTATTTGTTGGACAATTATTAACAGATGTAAATCCTACATATATGGGCTGTTATGCAGCTAATAGTACTAATGATAACATGACATTTATAGGAGGCTCGCCTCCTTCTTTAACAGGCGTTTCAATTCAAAATGGCAATTTTAGCCAACCTGTATTAACAAACAATTCATATAAATATATTACAAGCTCATCACAAGTGCCAGGATGGTATTTTAACAATGGTTGTTTGTTAAATAATTCTTCTGCATGGGGTTATCCAATTCCTTATCCTGGTGGAAACCAATGTGTATCTATTCAAAATGGTTCATATATAAATACTCAATTAAATTTGAACACGGGTATAAATTATACTTTGACTTTCAGTGCTTGTTCAAGAAACTGTTGTAATAATCCAAATACAGGAAATCAAATTAATATACAACTTTATACTAATTCTAATGCATATATATCTCAAGTAGCTAGTTTTACAGCACCCGTTAATAGTTGGCAAAATTATAGTTACACATTTACAGTTCCAACAAGTCAAAGTTACTATTTATATTTTAAAGGTACTAATACTTCAGGAGACCAATCTACTGCCGTTTCTAATATAGCATTAAATAGTTCAGTTGCTGCATCTGGCGCATATTCTTATGAATCATGTAAACAGGCTGCGATAGCTAATGATTACAGATATTTTGGTTTGCAAAATGTGAATACTTCAACAAATTTAGGTTATTGTGCTGTAAGCAATAGTGAGCCCGCTGTATCTCAATATGGTATTTCACAAATACCAAATAAAGCGGTAGCATTATGGTCATCAAATACATCAGGTCAATCTGGTAATACAGCAATTCTCTCAAATACTGGTTCATTACAGGTTTTAAACTCAAGTGGTCAAGCTATTTATAGTTCTCCAAGTTCAACCGCAAATCCGAGCAACTATTTAGGTTGTTATAGTGACCATCCGACAAGAGCTATGACACTATATAATAATGGTAGTCAACAATATAGCAATTCTCAATGTCAACAAATAGCACAACAAAATGGATATCAATATTATGGTTTACAAAATTCTACATCTGGAACAAATGCTCAATGTGCTGTGAGCAATAATGAATCGCAGTCTCTTCAATATGGCAAAGCTACAAATTGTACAAAAATATCTGATGGTTCTTGGAGTGGTGGAGGATGGTCAAACGCAGTTTATAGTACGACAACTCCCGAAAGTAATTATTTTTTATCTTTACAAAGTGATGGCAATATGTGTATTTATAGAGGAACAAATCCAAATGATAATCAAGGCGGTATTTGGTGTACTACGACTAATGGCAAACAACAAGAGTCCAATCCAACTACTGTTTCTACCAAAGGTAAATATGGTCAAAGTTGGATGAGTAGTGGTTCAACATTGGCTCCAGGGGATTTTATTGGGTCGGATGATGGCAAGCTACAACTTATAATGCAAACAGATGGAAATCTTGTTTTGTACACATTTCAAATGGCAACAAATTGTCAAAAAATGAGTGATGGCAATACAGGAGGTGGTGTCGGAGCAAATGCTGTGTATGACATAAAAAAAACGGCTGTTAACAAAAACATGGGAGCGCTAGGTTACATTGATGCTGATTCAAATTTATATACTTATCCGAGTACAAATCAACAATATACAAATACATATCCAACAACTATTGACAATATGAATGCTCCGAGTAGCAATATTTCAGGAGCAAGTTTTAGCAATACTACAGTCGATTCATGTAAAACTAAATGTAATAATAATACACAATGCGCAGGATTTGTTATGAGTGGAAATACTTGTTGGTTAAAAACTAACGGAATGTATCCATTTGGTGGCTCTAGTTCACCTAGTCAAGGAACAACTATTTATATTAGAGGTAAACAACCGAGTGCATTACCCCTTGGTGTATCACAAAATACAAACTTAATCGATAGTTTAACATATAATAATTATAATAATAAAGGAGGAGTTGGTAGTGAATATGGACTAGCCAAAGCATCAACACCTCAAAAACAACAATTAGAACATTTACAATCTAAACTTGACTTATTATCAAATCAAATAACTAATTTAACAAATAATTTTCAAGATGGAACAACCACAGCAGAACAACAATCTCAAGAAAATGTTAAAGGAATATATAATTATCTAACAGACTTAACATCTACAAATAATAAGTCAAAGATTGTTGCTGGAGAGACTTCTGCCAATATTCAAAATATATTAAAAGATAGTGATATAGTCGTGTTAAAGAAGAATTATGATTATCTATTTTGGAGTATTTTAGCAGCAGGTTCAGTATTGGTTTCTATGAATATAGTTAAGAATCTATAAGTTTTGAAATAATTATCTTATTATATTTTATATAAATGTCTGGATTGCCAAATGTTGAAGAAAATAATGAGCAAATACTTAATGATATCCAATCATTACAACAAATGGAACAACAATTGTTTAGTAATTTGGAATCAAACCCTAATCTATCTAAAGAACAACAACAACAAATAATTGAAAAAATGAACCAACTTTCAAATATGCGTGTCAATTTATATCAAACATTAAGCGGTGTAAATAATTACTTTGAAAATGCTTTAAACACTACTATAGGCACACTTAAAGAACAAGTTGTTGCTATTGAAATTGTTGAAAATGAATTAAATAGAGCTAAAAAACGTCTTGAAATTTTAGAAGAAGAGAAAAATAACAAAATTCGTTTAGTCGAAATTAATAGTTATTTTGGTGACAAGTATGCAGAGCATTCGCAATTAATGAAAATTGTTATTTTTACTTTAATTCCTTTTGTTGTGTTAACACTATTAAATAAAAAGGGTATTTTGCCAAATATGATTTATTTTATTTTGATTGCAATTGTATCTTTAGTTGGCGCCTTTTTCTTCTGGCGACGTTTCGCTTCTATTATAATGCGTGACAATATGAACTATCAAGAGTATAATTGGTATTTCAACCCTAATTCAGTTTCAACTTCAACCTCAAGTTCTACGTCAAGCGACCCATGGGTAGGAGAGTCAAGTTATGGCACTTGTGTAGGTGATGCTTGTTGCTCACCAGGATTAACATATGATGCAAGTATGAACCAATGTGTTTCTAGTTCAACTACAGAATCTTTTATGACAGAAACAATGGTAAATAATGTTTTAACGAAAAAACAACCAGGCAACTATAAAGATACTATAAATTTAAGACAACCCGAACCGTTTAATAATAGATAATTATAAGTTCTAAAAAATCTTATAATTGTATAATATAGTATTATGTCCAATCAATTCGATTTAAATAAATTCAATTCATTTTTAAATACAGCTACACAAGCGATAACTTGCAATTCAGAATGTCAGCATAATAATAAGGTAAAACAACTTAAAGAAAAATATGAAAGTGCTAGGTCTAATTTAGATTTAGCAAAACCTCAATATGATCTAGCTAAACAAAAATATTATACTTATGTTAATGGTCAATCTGGTTATAATGAAATGATTGAGGAAGAATTAAATAAGAAAGCTGAATTGGTTGGCGAAAAATTTAAAGAAAACTATCGTCTAGAAAAGGAAAAAATTGAAACACAAATAAAAACCTATGATGGTATTTTAATTAATTTTAGAAATATTATTGATTTATACAAACAATATAAAAAAGAAAATATTAAATTGTTTAAAGAACTTAAAGAAGAAACAAATGATGTTCTTACAAATGAGAGAAAAACTTATTATGAAGATCAACAAAATGATTATCTAGACCTTTATTATTATTATTTTTTATATGTTATTTATTCTATTATTGTCATTTGTTATATAATTTTCTCTCTAATTTATCCATCGGCATTCAATTGGAAAATCAGATTTTTTGTAGGTTTAATATTTATCATGCTTCCATTTGTTTCAACATGGTTGTTAGGAATGATAATATATTTAATATACTGGTTATTTGGGTTGCTTCCAAAAAATGTTTACAAATAAAAATATTTAATTTATTGATTATAAATATTTTTAATAACCAATTGTTTTATTATATTTTTTCAATAATATCTTCATCGTCTTCTTCGTCTCTTATAAATTCTAATTTAATCCATCCTTTAGAATTAGATGGACCGAATTTTTTATTCATATATTCATATAACTCTTCTCCCTTGGGTATTTTTCTTGTCCCTTGTTCTTGTTTAAACCAGTCACTAAATTCTTGTAACAAAGATTTCTTTTTAACAATATGTTTTGGGTCATTTGTCTTTCTAATCTTTTCAGAAACAAACGCAGCAATATGGTCTTGTCCATTTCTGTATTTTTTAGAAGCTTCCAATACAGTTTCGCAATCTTCTACAATTCCATCCGTTTCAAAAGCACGATTAACTAACATGCTAGCAAATACAGGTGCGAGGGATTGGAGTTTTTCATTTAATGACTTATCTTTTTTAAAGACATGAGGTGTATCATCTTCATAATGTTCACCTTCATCTACAAATTTAGATGGAAAAGTACACTTTCTGATTCTTCTCCATGTGCCATCATCATTGCTATCAATATCAAATAAATTATTAGTTCCAACGCATAATTTAAATTGTGGTATAAATATTTCTGACTCGGAATATAGACCTCTTGCTTGAATAGGGTCTCCACCAGTTAATTCTTTCATAATACCTTCATTCAATTTTACTCCTTTAGAAGGTTCTTGCATAACAGCATATCTTACACCTTTAAGCTTTAATACTTCATCAGACGTTCCACCAATTTTACCTCTAACATCAGTAACAAGAGTAATTGGAACAGTTCCTTTGTAATCACCTAAAGTTGCGGCCATTAAATCAACTAAAAGCGATTTACCATTAGAACCACTGCCATGATAAACATGGAAAGTTTGATTTTTATTTGTTCCAATTAAACAAGACGCAAGATGGTCCCACATATATCTGTATAAATCAGAAATAGGAAACAATGTCCTCATAAATTTATTTAGTTCTTCGGAAGTTTTTTTCCAAGCTTCATCAGTTTCGTTATAAGGAACATAATTAATTCTTGTGGTTTTTGTTATGTAATCTTCAGGATATCCTTCTCTAAAAACTTTATTTGTAAAATCTACAACACCATTATTAAAGCATAATAAATATCTATTTGTATCCATATGTCTAACGAATTTTTCATCATAAAATATTTCAGCAGCCTCGCGCATAATATGGTCTTTAAATGTTGTTTGTTTAAGTTTAATTTTATTTTGTTGAATAGCTGCAATCTTTTTTTTCAAATATTCTCTTCTATTATCTTCTTTTTCTCCATTATATTCACTCATTTCAGTTTCTAAACACTCAGATTTAGAAGCAAATAAATTATACATATCTTTTGATATTTTTTCTCTTAAACTAATACCTTTGTCTTGAACCCATCTGTGACCTTTAAATTGATACCAAACGCCTCGTTTATCATAACTTACGCAAATATATAAATCTTTATACATGTGCTGTAAAACAACAGCAAAATCATATTCAGTCCCCGTTTCTAATGCTTCTTCTACATAATAATCTATAGTATTTTCTTTAATTTTTTTATATTCCTCATAATTGTCATTTTTAACCCAATACATAATTGACCGTTTTGTTACAGTTTTGCCTTCGTTATTTGATTTATTAAATTTCTTCCATTGACAATATAAATCAGGAATTGTATTATAATCAAAATCGCTCGCTTTGCTTCTAAGCATAACCCAAGACAAGAATAATCTGTCATCAGTGTTCTTTAAAGCAAACGCAACTTGACGATTTAATGTGTGCGAACCGGGTTCATAATATCTAGGTGGAAGAGCTTGAGTGTATTCATGAGTTTCTTTAATTTCATACTCGTTTTGTCCTAATTTTTTAAGCATAATGTCTACAGCCTTTTTTAGTGTTTCTTTATCTTTTATATCATTAATTGATATATATTCTTCATCTATATTTTGGTCATCATCTTCAACAATTAAGTTCATTTTAGTCTTGCTAGATGGCTTCTTGATTCTAGCATTTTTATTTTCAGACCGTTTTTTATATTCGTCTACTATTTTAGGGTTCATTTCGAATCTTGGATGAGCGTCATATTGAACAGATAACTTCGCGAAATCTTTCTTTAAATTAAAGTCAGTTACCTTACGTTCAACCATCACAAATTCACCATCAGTCGCATCATAAGTTAGTACATAATGATGTGTAAATTCATAAGCTTCATTTCCTGGTTTACGAGAGCCAAAAAGCTGCCAATTAGTATGTCCTTTACTGATTCCCTCGTCTAATACAGAATCCCAAGTATTAATAAGAGGTAAGTCACAATAATCAGGCAACGTTTTTAACATTTTCTCACGAATCATCATTTGGATAACATGGTCCACTTGAATACCTATAATCATATGAATGCCATCTTTTGTTAATGAACCATCGGCTAACCTATTTACGTTAGGTTTTTCAAAAATGTAAACTGAGAACGGCTTAGATTCCTCAAATATAAAATGTTCCTTAAGTTCATCTAAATATACACAAATCATATCTGCAACATGTTCTCTTTTATGTTGTCTTTCAACAATACTATGATGATATCTAAAGTCAAAATCAACAGCCATAGGTCCACCACTTTCTAGTTGTTTTTCAGTCAGATATTCTTTGAATTTCTTTTCAAATATATGATTATAATACAAACTGTAGAATACATCTCTTTCTTCCTTTGGAATAATATACGACCCAGCATAAATGTTAAGTTCTTTATCAGGTATTCTAGTATGTGAAATACTTAATGTTGAACCCGCGTTATTAGCGGTATTCTTAGCACTATGCTTTGCCAAAAACTCATTTAAATCTTTAAAATGTGACGATGTTGTCATTGTAATACTCATTGTTAATATAATATAATAAGATTTTTCTATTTCATTTTTTTTTAAAATTAAATTTGAATTAATATATTATATTAAATTTTAACTTAAAGAAATAAATGTTATTTATATTTTAAAAAGATTTAAAACCAACATATATATCAAATATATGGCTACTTTCATTTCGAGAGACACAATAAATAGATTATTAAAAGACGTAAGACATATTATAAAAAATCCTCTTACTGACCAAGGAATTTATTATATACATGATGATGTTGATATGTTAAAGGGATATGCTATGATTGTTGGTCCATCTGATACACCTTATTTCGGTGGATTTTATTTTTTTGAATTTACTTTTCCTTACGATTATCCACATAGTCCTCCAAAAGTTGCATATTGCACCAATGGAGATGGTGTAAGATTTAACCCTAATTTGTATGTATGTGGCAAAGTTTGCATTTCGCTCCTCAACACATGGAGAGGAGACCAATGGACGTCTTGTCAAAGTATTTCAACAGTTTTATTAACATTATGTACATTATTGTGCAAAGACCCGCTTTTGAACGAACCTGGTGTTAATAAATGTCACAATGACATGAACAGTTATAATGAAATTATCGAGTATTCTAATCTCAATGTTGCAGTGTGTGATATTGTTAGAAAGAAAAAAGGAGTTTATTTACCTTTCTTTGAAAACTTCTATCCATATGTAAAAGAAAACTTTAACAAAAATTATGATAAACTACACGAATTTGCTCAAAAAAAATCATTAGATGAAAATGTTCAAAATAAAAATTTCAAAACTGGATTTTACAACATGAGTGTTATTACAGATTATGAAAGTATTTTGTATAAATTAAATGAAATTAAACAAATGACTGAAGTTATATAATGATTTCTTAATAAATTTAAAAATTGAAATAATTATATAAATATAAATTGTAATTATAATATATAAATGCACTTCTGTATTCAATGCTCAAATATGTATTATATCCGTATTAATGCGGATAATGCTAACAAATTAGTTTATTATTGTCGCAAATGTGGTCATGAAGATTCTTTGCTAGCAGCTGAAAATGTTTGTGTATCTAGAACACAAATTAAAAAATCAAAACAATCTTTTAATCACATTATTAACAAGTATACAAAATACGACCCTACCTTGCCACGTATTAATAATATTCTTTGTCCTAATACAGATTGTCCTACTAATAAAGATGGGAAAGAAAGAGAAATTATTTATATCAGATATGATGACATAAATATGAAATATGTATACTTATGTTCAGAATGTGAAAATGTTTGGCAAATTAAAGAAAATTAATAAATCTATTAGGTTAGTTAAAATTTAACAAATTTATTTTTTTAAAAAGAAAATTGAAATAATTGTATTAAAAGTATCTTTAGTTAATATAGTAACAATGAGTGACGACGAACGTGATTATTATTCTGATTCTGATTCAGAATCTGTTGAGAGCAACGACGTGTCTGTGAATGTAACTGCTAAAACCCCTACAATTGTTAATGCTGTCAAGAAATTTGGAAATTATGTTGAAGATGAATCAGAAGTAGATGATTCCGAGCCTGATGACGCAGACGTTGAAGATGATGACGATGAACAAGTTGGTGGTGTAGAAGATAATCCATATGACGATGAAGATGATGATGTATCAATTAAAAAGGATGATGATGACACCGAGCCAGAAGAACAAGAAGACGATGACATTGAAATTGATGAAGAAGGGGTAGCTAAAGAAAAACAACCCAATACTATTAAACCTAAAAAAACTACCCAATTAATTATTGCTGATGACGAAGATAATGATGACGAGAATGAAGAAAATTATTTACAGAAATTTGACAGTCAAATAAATAAAAATTATATTGTAGACTTTCATCCAGAATGTTTAAACCATAATAGTGATGAAGTTGCTAAATTATCAAGAGTGATTAGAGATGAAAACAATATTATAATTGATCCATTACATAGAACAATACCATATTTGACAAAATATGAAAAGGCTAGAGTTTTAGGTCAACGCGCCAAACAAATTGAAACAGGTTCTAAGCCTTTTGTTAAAGTTAACGAGAATATTATTGACAGCTATGTAATTGCCGAACTTGAACTTAGAGAGAAGAAAATTCCATTTATTATTAAACGACCGATTCCAAATGGTGCATTTGAATATTGGAATCTTAAAGATTTAGAGATTATTAATTTCTAAATATCATAAGATATAAATAATATAAAGTATTTTATATTATTTAAATGGTAACAATTACTTTTATACATAAAAGTAAAAATGTTAATAACACTTTTTCGTGTGTGTAAAAATATTAATTTAGATTATTATTCTTCTGATAAGATTAGATGTTTTAATTTTATTATAAAAAGTCGGCATTTTAAATGTGCAAAGGTGTAAAACGTGTTGTTTTGAGAAAATCAATATCTAAGTCAATAAATAATTAATTATATTTATTCAGTATTCACAACTTCTTAATATTTTTTAATTTTCTAGAATATTTTCCTCCAATAAAAATTTTGCGTTTTGATGCTGGTTTCGGTTTAGGTGGTAAATATTTAATAATATCATCTACTTTGGCCCTCATTATTGGGTCATCTGGCGTAGGATGGTTTTCAAGATAATTTATTACTTCATCTATAGTTCCTTTTCTAGCTGAACTGCTTGAACTTATTGGTAAATTCTTGTCATTATGTATATTCATTACTTGTCTAATTAAGATACCGTTGACGCTATTTGGATCATAGACTGTCAATAATGAGCTACCAGGTGTATTGTCGACGTATAATTTAATTGATTTAAGCACTCCTAACAATCTTTGGTCTTCTCCTCTTACTGAGCATATTTGTGATTTTGAAAATCCTTTATCAATTCCTGCCGTTATTTTAACAACTTTTTCTTTTCTTTCATTACTATTAAGATTAGAGTAACCAAGTTTTGTAGTAAAATCAATTAACATAGGCAAGTTATTTCTATCATTAAAACAATTAATTCCTTTTTTATAATCTGAATACATAGTTTGGTCATAAGCAAAACCAAATTTTTCATACATACATAAACCTCCTGGGTTTTCATAAGCATCTGCTAATTCTAAAACGGCTACTTGTTGAACAGGTATTAAATCTTCATCTGAAACAAATGTGCAATTTTCAATAACTCTACCATTAGACAATCTTTTGCTAGTCACTTTCAAAAAACTTTTTCCAATTGGAAAACGAATAGAGGTAGTAGGATTAGTGTTATTAGGATGTGACAATATTGTATATAAAAAAGCGCCCATAAGGATTGAACCTGTTCCTGAAATTGCTTTGTCTGAATCTGTACATATTAAGTTAATTGAATATGCTGATGGATATTTTGCACATTCGCCTAATTCAACAATAATAAACGCAACTACTCCTGCTAACCTTTTCTCAATTGGTAAGGAAACGTCTTCTATAATTTTAGTTGATGCAATTAAAATATCAAACTTTTTTTCGTTGTTTGTCAAATCAATTGCTCTTTGCACACTAGAAGTTGCGTAATTAAGATTTATATCACTAGAACATACCCCTCTACTTAACATTTGTATAAATCGTTTCATATTTTGTTGTGATTCAAGTGTATATCCTGCTGTCTTCTCAATATTTCTATTTCCAATAATATCTGGTCTATATGTTGTGTTATTCAATACATCATCTTTATTATATAAATTATAAGTTGATAACGGAAAACTATTTAATTTTTCAGAAGGAACTAATTTTATAACTTCTTTTTGAAATTCTTTAATTATGTCTTTTCTAAAAAAATAACTTGAATATATGGATTGAACTTGTTGATTTTTTATATTACTTTTCCTCATAAAAGTTTCGATAATTGAAGCTTTTTCTATAGGCATTTCTTTTGAAAGTATACGCAAAATTTCATCTTTTGTTAATGGGATTATATCTTCAGTTTCAGTTACAGCAACTGGTGCTGGTGGAACTACTTTTGTTGTCACTTGTATCGGTTCTGAAGCTGGTCTAGGTTTTTTTACAGCCCTAGAAAATACACTTGAATCTTCTGACGCGGTTATTGTTTCTCTGTCTCTTCTTCTATTTTGTTGTTGTAAGCCTGAAAATTCTGGTGCTAAGCCTTGTAATCTTCTTGATGCCATTTCTATATCAATAGAAAATAAATCAGATTATTATACTTTTTTTATAACTTTGACGCAATTAATTTGATTTGTGTATAAATAATTCTGTATTTAATAACTATTAAATATTTTTATATTATAAAACCGATTAAAATATATAAAAATATATTAAAAATAGCCAAACAATCATTTCAATGTCTGATTCAAACTTAACAGATAAAATTTCAGAAACTATTACAAATGTTTTTAAAAAAACAGAAGTATTTGAAAAAATTGGGAAAATAGAATTTTATGTTGGTTCATTTGTTGTTGTTTCATCTATTATTGGCATCACAAGCATTTATATGAATTATTATAATTTTAATAAAATAGAGAATTTGAAAGAACAGATTAAAGGTAGAGTGAATGTTTTAAAATATAATATTGAAATTAATCGAAAACAAAATCAAATAATATATAATAAACTTGTAGAGGAATTAAAAAAACATGTAGAAAATACATCAAAATTAATTGATAAAATAAAGGTTCTAAAACCAGAAATGATATCAGTAAGCACATCAGTAGAATCGTTCACTCCGCTCAAAGTAAATATAACAGACAAAAATAATTTAGATATACACAAACAAATAGAATATAATGAATTAGACAATGAATTAGACAATGAATTAGACAATGAATGTTATGATTCAATTCCTCTTAATAATGTAAAAAAAAATACTGGTTTTAATTGGTTTTTTAAATAATATAAAGATTATGTATAAATATAAATATAGAGTGGCTTAAAAATGTATATGATTTTTTTTATTCATTTTTTGATGTTTTATCTTTTAGAAACAAGCCTACACATGATACGATTGATTTGATAATGAAGAATACGAATGTATAATTTTGAATGAAAAGCGATATATAATTTAATAGTTAATATAATATAAAAAATTCTTATACTAATATTAATGAAGATTGCATTATGTTTTATAATTAACTATGAACATATTTTAAATAAAGAAGATATTTGGAGAGAATGGATTGAGCCAAATAAAGATATTATAAACGTATATTTCTTTTATAAAGATTTTGGAAAAATTCACTCTCAATGGATTAAAGAACATACTATACCACCGAATTGTATTGTTCAAACTAGTTATTATCATGTTGTACCTGCTTATTTATCTATACTAAATTTCGCTTTTAATCATGATGAACAGAATAAATGGTTTTGTATGTTAACAGATTCTTGTTGTCCTATTATCACTCCAAAACGTTTTAGATATTTATTTTATAAAAATTATAATAACAGTATATTGTCTTGGAAAGAAGCATGGTGGAATCCAGACTTTCATAAAAGATCTAATTTAGCTAAATTACCAAAAGAATTATGGCTAGCAAATGACCCTTGGTTTATATTGACTAGAGAGAATGTAAAACAAGTATTTCATTTTGTATCTACGCAACAAACAATAACAAAAACAATTTGTGACGGAGGTTTAGCTAATGAGTCATTGTTTGCTATTATATTCCAGTTTTATAAAGAACTAAAAGCGAAGTCTTGCATCATTTGTTCAGTTAGTCATTTAGCAGATTGGAACAGAAAAAGTAGTACTACTAGTCCGCACGTATTCAGAAATGCTAACAAAAAAGATATAGAATTCATTGATAAAGAATTAGAGAGAAATTATTATTCTATGTTTATTCGCAAGGTGGCTCCTGAATTCCCTGATGATATATTACGTCAATATATTTTTAAAAATGACGACAGTTTAGTATTAACAGAACCTTATGAATTGACTTATAATAGATATCGAAATATGATTAAAAAAAGTTTTTATTTTTTACAATGTGTTATGGTTTTGTATATTTTGTATTTAATGTTATTCTAAATCATACCGACCGAAAAATCATATTTTTGAAATTTATCGTCGCAAATTATTGAGTTTTCCACCTATTTCCACAATCTATACACGTCACATAAATTGTATGAGGCTCGTCAGCAGAACGCGTTTGCATGGTCATATATGTACAACGTTTTCCTTTGCATTTATGACATGTAAATGTGTCAGTCGCTGCGGCCATATTCACTTCAAATTTATTTTTATCACGTTTTGATTTGATATCAATCATTTCCGCCCATCTATCGTGGTTCAATTCTTGATGATTCATAAATGCCAATTTATGCGATTGAATTTCGCCATTATTGATTGCTTGAATCCATTTATCATTTAAATTATTTAAAATACTTCTTAAGTGATTAAGGTAAATTTGAACAAAGAATTTATTATCCCATTTTTTAACAATTTTGCGATTATCAGCTTCTTTTAAAGTATAATTGAAAATACCTTTTTCCAAATTTAAACTAGCTTTTTCATTATCAAGTTTATCATTAATTTTCTTTCTAATATTAGCTCTAAAAACCTCAGCCTTTTCGATTGTTCGCAACGACATCTTTATTGATTTACATATGCATATTATATTTAAATCAATATCAATTTTATTTTACACCAAGGAATAATATACTATTAGCATCAATTTCTTTTATAATTATTTACCTACATTTTTATCATCATAATCATATGATTCTTCAGACAGTTCTGAACCAACCTCTTCAATATAGTCATCATCAACTTCTTCAATATCATCTTCAATAACATCTTCTTCACTGTCATGTTCGCTTTCTGAATCTTCAAAAGAATTCTCTTCGGTATCACTGCTGTCTACAACAAATCCGTCTTTTAAATATCCTTGCTTAGTTTTCTTTTCTTTTGGGACATTTGCTAATTCGTCTTCTTCTTCTTCATCTTCCTTTGCGGTCGCTGCTAAATCTTCAAACCCTCCAAATAATTTTTCATAAATTTTATTCCAAACAGGCAACGTTAAATTTGAATAGACACAGATGCCATTATCCTTTTTAACTTGAGCTACAATTGCACAACTGCCATAAAACAATTTGGTATCAATTGGTGGAGGAAATTCATATTTATTTTCTGAATTTGCTCTTCCATCTGCTTTAGCAAATACTTGAATTAAATACTTTTTGCCATCATATTTAACATTCCATTCTGTTTGTTTATTAAAATCTTCAGCTTTCTTAAAACCACATTTTTTATAAAGATTCTCTTCCTTAAAATCTTTTATAGAAAGAACTTTTAACGAACCTAATTTTTCTACAATAATAATATCTAATGGAAACGACATTGATTATTATATAGCAAATAGGTTTAAATAGTTTCTTTAATATAATAATAAATGAGGATATATATTAATAATTTAAATTTGGATATTACAAATGAAATATCAGAACTATTTAAAGAAAATTTAATTAAAACAAAACATTATATTGAATTATATACAAATGATGGAACATATCGTGTTGAAGATAAAGTAATTTATTTATTAGATGTAAATGATAAAACCATTCAAATATTTGAAAAATATTATAACAATTTTACACTTATTGTCGACACCTCGTTTTATAATAAAAAGTTCACTTCAAATATACATGGAAAATCACATCTATCATTTCAAATTACTGAAAAACACTATAGATTAGATAATTCGTCATGTATTTCACTAGTTATTAAATATAGCTTAAACGAAACTTCTCTCATGCCAAATGATATATATTTTGAAACTCAAAAAGATATTAATATCAGCGATTTATTTGTTAAAAAGGAATTAATTGAGTTTTTATCTGTTCTAAACTAATATCATAATATATTATGTTATATTGGGTTATTCAAATTACTATAATATCAATTGTTTTAATATTTCTGGTTCATCATTTAATTAATTTTTTTAAATCTACGCTTACTGTTCCGAAAATAAAAGATTTAGTAAATACACCAACTCAAAAATATGAAAATATGTATAATATAATAAATAATCAGACTTCATATAAGAATTCTAATTTAGATAACGAATATTCGTTAATTGATTTACTGCCAAAACATGAAGAAATTAATATGAAAAGTGAACTTAAAAATTTTTTAAAATCTCAACTGAATGATTCAAAAACTAATGGAAGCGATATTTCAACTTTAGATTCTATGTCAAATACTAATTCATATTCAAATTATTAAATGATATAAAGATAATGTATATATATTATTTAAATGTTAACACAAGAAGATAAACGCGATATATTAAGTAATTTTCCAAATGTGAAACTTTCTTATGAAAAAATTGTACATAAGAAGGTTTATAATTTTGATTTATTATTATCTATTCCGGATGGTAAAAAATGTTTTGCCTGGTTTACATTATTTAAAAATAATACAGTATGTATTATGCTCGAACTTGATAACAGAAATAAAAAAGAATTTAAAAATATTAAAATTATTAATTCTTGTTTTTCTAGTTTATTATGTTACGACACTTTATTTTTTGGGACTTTATTTTATCATATGAATAATCCATTTTTTTCTATTGAAGACATTCATTTATATAAAGGAAAAGATTTATCTAATCATGATTTTGGTTATAAACTCAACAAAATATCACATATTTTAAAAAATGATATTAAACAAATATCATACAACAATAATTTCGTTGTGTTTGGTTTGCCATTAATCGCAAAGAATAATGAAAAATTAGATATAACGACAATTAGTTACAAATTACATTCAGTTCAATATATTAAAAATAATTCGCGTTTTACGTTATCAATTGATGAATTTAAATTATCTGTAACAGAACACGTTAGGGAACTTGTTAAAGAACCTGTTAGAGAATATATTAAAGAAAAAAGAGTTGCAACAAAACAAGAAAAAATATTTATCTGTAAACCAGATATTCAAAATGATATATATCATTTATACACACCAGAAAATAATTATATTGGTTTAGCTGCTATACCTGATTATAAGACTAGTGTAATGATGAACAAATTGTTTAGAATAATTAAAGAAAATAATGATTTAGATGCGTTAGAAGAAAGTGACGATGAAGAAGAATTTGAAAACTGTAATCTTGATAAATTTGTGAAACTTGATAAATCACATAAAATGATTTGTAATTTTAATAATAAATTTAAGAAATGGGTTCCAATTAAAATAACAGAATAATATATATGTCAGCTGGTTCAGGAGCATCCAATTTAGGTTACGGAAATATTAATCCTTATAACACAAGTCCTCATGTAAATGGGACTAGTTCAAATTATTCCGGTAGTTTTAGTAGTAATGAAATACCTGGTCTCCCTGGTTTAGCAGGAGCAAAGTCAAATGTTGATGCTGTTGCGGGAACAGTTCATGGTATTTGTATGAAAGGAGGTTCTAAAAAACTTAAAAGAAAAATAAAAAATATCACTAAACAATATAAGAGAATGAAAGCAGGAAGTAAAAAATTAAGAACTCTCAAAAATAGACTCAGAAGTAGAACCGCGTCTAGAAGCTTAGCGAGACAATTAGCTGGAAAAAGACGCTCGCGCAGAGACAGTAGAAGACATCGCAGACAACGCGGTGGTTATTCACAATATATGAATAATATGCCAAACACACCATCTTATCAAGTGGCAGGCATCAATTTACCAGCTAGTCAATTAGGTTTGGCGAATCCTCCTCCTTATGTTAAATTGTCAAATGATGTTAATGGAGTTGATAACTATAACCACTACACGAATTATGGCTTCCCGAGCAAAGGACATTAAACGCATTTTGTGACGATAAATATTTTATATTATAGTTAATTAAAATATTTATTTATATTCTTTAATGGAGCAAGGTTTATCTAATTTTCAAAAAACATACACCAGTAAGATATTTATCCTTAGGAACTGTTTCGTCATCTGATCTAACTTCTTCATCAGAATCATTTGTAATACTTTTATCAGTTGAGCTATGGCTGTTAACTGATGTATTTTTGTTTCCTACTGTTTTTTTATTTATAGTCAATTTATCTGAAATAAAAACTTTCGGTTCATATATTTTTTTCCAATTAGCATATTCTGTATTGTATTCTTTACTATTTGTTCCAATAATTTTATAGTTTTGTTTCTTAAAATATGTCTTTCTCTTCAACCATTGTCTTTGAAATAAATCGTGTGAATCTATAAAATCATAAATAATTGGATGTGAGTAATTATGTTTTGCTCTTAAAATTCTTCCGACTGACTGAATTATATCAGTTTTTGGTGTAATTAAAAATTCTGCATTTAATGTAGGAATATCAAGACCTTCTGAACTCATTGAATATGTAGCTAAAACTACTTGTTTTTTTTCTGATTTTTTTAGTTCAGCTTCACTCATTCCGCCAATATAATAACCAACACTAGCTAAATTTTTACATACAAACTTATTATAAATATAGTGCAGTATATTTAAATTATGAGCCATCACAATTACATGAGTTTGTTCTAATGGCTTTACATATTTATTTTCAATATAATTTTGTTCGTATTTCAAAACTTTCCTGCAATTTGGGCATTTTATTCTCTCTGTGTGTTGTTTTTTACCATTCTGATCAATTGTGATTTGTTTTGTCTGTCCTAATTTATCTAAACAAGGCATACAATATTTTACACAATCACAACAGCTATTTTTAACTAAATAATTATTATTCTTATTACATATTAAGCAGTTTGGAATATTCGTATCCATAGTATTCTTAAAATCATTAATGACATCTTGATTAATATCATCAACTTGAATAAAATCACATAACGTCTTAATAATAAACTCTGTTCTTCTACTGTATTCACATATTTTTGTTATCATTGAACTGTTTTGAGGTTTCCCTCTAAAATCTAAAATTGTATCATTAAATTCATCATCATCTACTTTATAATTAATAGCTCTCACTTCGACTAGTGTATCATTCTTTCTCTCAGCTTTGTGTATCACTTCACCTAAAAACATTTTAAAAACATCAGTCGTGCCATCCTTTCTGTTCATTGTTGCTGACAATCCAAGCATGTACTTTGTAACTAATTTAAATAAACTATTAGAAAATGATTGACTTGAAATATGATGAACTTCATCAATAATAGTAAACCCAAACTCATCGAATATTTTTTGTTCATAATCTTTTAGTATTAAACTTTGAAGCATACACAAAACAATATCTTTGTTTTCGACATCAATGATTGGACCTTGAATTTTACCAACTCTTGCATTAGGTAAAAAATGTTGAATTCTCTCAACCCATTGGTTCATTAAAAATTCTTTATGAACAATTATGATAGTTTTCTTTTTTAATTTACTTAAAATATATAACCCAGCACAAGTTTTTCCCCATCCAGTATGAAGTTCAAGCAAACCTCCACCAAAACCAACAGTCATACAATGTTGTATAAATTTATTTATAACTTGTTCTTGATAATCCCGTGGATCACCATTAAATTCTAAATTTATATCCAACCCTTCACTAATTTTATATTGTTTAGGAGGTCCGAAATGTTTAATACCATAATAGTGCGGAACATAAAATTTACTAGGCGATTCTCTATAAGCAGGAAATGATTTTGTATCATTTAAAGGCGAACCCATAACAAATGGTTTTATCATTAAATCATTTCTTATTTTAACTTGTTTTTCAATACTTAATTCACTTTTTGAAATAGTATATCCTTTTTGTCCAAGATAGGTATTCATACTTATATTATTTAGAATATTGTTTTTATGTTGTTTTTATGTTGTTTTCCGCCTTTCTTAAAGATGAAAAAAATAAAATCTATAAATATGATATATGGATAGTTTTTCTGAACTTTTTAAAAAAGAGCATACCGGTGAATTTATTTTAATTATTTTAATTATTATTTATTTAATATTGGGATTTAAAACACCAGAAATGATTGCTAATATGGTTGATAATATTATTGGAAAAGTTGTAATTATTTTAATTGTTATTTATCTTTTCTTACATGCCAACCCTATTTTAGCTGTATTAGCTGCTTTAGCGGCGTTTGATTTAATGCGTCGTTCTAATGATGCAACTGGTTTAGGAGCTCTTGCTGCTTATGCTCCATCTGAACAGAAGAAAATGTCTCAATTTACAGCTTTTAACCAATTTCCATATACTTTAGAGCAAGAAGTTGTCGCTAAAATGGCTCCTATTGTTCGTTCTGGTTCATCTTTAACACCTCCTTCTTATAAACCATTGCTCGAAAATTTATATGATGCTTCACCATTAAATAGCACATTCTAATTAAATAATAATGAAATGAACTAATATTATTATTTACAATCCTGGGAACTTTTGAGAATCAGATGAAAGATATTTATAGAACGAATTTAAACCATAAAATATTATAATAAATAATAAACAACCTATAATTATCATAATTATGTATTTGAACAAAGGACTTTCAAATATATTTGAAAAGTCAAAAGATGTAGTATTTTTTTCATATTCTACAGCAGTTTCTTCTTCTGATGAACCGGTTGGTTGACATGAAATGTAAATTCCATCACCTAATTGGACACCTGATATTGGACCTTTAGAGTTATAAAACAAATCTCCGCCTGGTGTTGGGATAGGAAAAGGTTTTATTATTTGTTGTAATGTTGATATTGTGGCTGAACTTAATGGAATAGCGTCTAATTGCCCATAAACAATCCAATCCGTTTTTCCTCCATAATAAACAAAAAAAGGTTTTCTTGGTATGATATCTTGTAAGCTAAAACTCATATTTAAATTTGTAGAGTTTCCTTGACTTGGAGCATTTGTTGCTACTGTATTAATTATGTCTGTTATTATTTGTGATGCGGACGACGATTCACTTGATGATATAAATGGGATACACACTTTTAGTGGAATACCTCCATTTTGCGGATTATGTGATACTATTATCTCTCCAGGCATTGAACTGCCATTAAACATATGAATAGAAGGTGATGTTATTGTAACATTTTCAACTACATATTTTGCATTATTGTAAACAACAGGAGGAGAGCTTGCTGACTCGTATGTTAAACTTATTAAAACACCATTATTTTTAGCAGTTGAATTACTTTCTGAATATTTAAAATTATATGAACATTTCTTGTCACATTTTCCTTTAACATTTGTAGCTGATATATTTATATTTTGAGTGCTCATTAATATAAGTATATAAATAAAAATATTAATTTATTTATATAGAATGAATTTAACTAAAGGTAAAATATCCAAATTATACAACAAAAAAAGACAAAGTTTAAAAAAACATAAAAAGGTTAAGTCGTCTTATAAAAAAAGAACATTTAGAAATAAAAGGAATTTAAATTTAGCCAGAAAATCATTAAAAAAAATACATTATAAAAAATATAGAGGCGGTGAAGGTGATGTCAATGATACTCCTAAAGACGATGTTAATGAAATTGCCGAACAACCTACATCAACCAATCCTATTAATGAAATACCTACAATAACAGAACAACCTACATCAACCAATTCTATTAATGAAATACCTACAATGACAGAACAACCTACATCAACCAATCCTATTAATGAAATACCTACAATGACAGAACAACCTACATCAACCAATCCTATTAATGAAATACCTACAATGACAGAACAACCTACATCAACCAATCCTATTAATGAAATACCTACAATAACAAAACAACCTACATTAACCAATCCTATTAATGAAATACCTACAATAACAGAACAACCTACATCAACCAATCCTATTAATGAAATACCTACAATGACAGAACAACCTACATCAACCAATCCTATTAATGAAATACCTACAATGACAGAACAACCTACATCAACCAATTCTATTAATGAAATACCTACAATAACAGAACAACCTACATCAACCAATTCTATTAATGAAATACCTACAATGACAGAACAACCTAGTAGATTTTTTTTTGATATGCCAACTGAAAAAATGCCTGATAATACCAATGTAGAAAATATAACTACTGAAATTCCTAATGAACAATTTAATGTAGAACCATTGCAAGAACAAATAGTTACAAAAGATGATACAACTAATACAGAATTAATTAAATCATTAAAAACTATATCAAATTATATAGCAGACGCAGTTGCTGATAAAATAACAATAACTCAACCAGAAAATAACATTCAAGACGGTTTCAGTTCAGTAAATAAAGCCGCCGAAACAATGGCATCAAGTGGTGGTTCAAAATTCAAAAAAACTAGACGTTTAAGATTAACAAAACAAAATAGAACAAGACATAATGTTTAATAATATAAAGCATCAATAATATTATTAAATAAAAGGTAAATATTTTATAGTGTCATTATCATATACAGTAATTCTATAAGGTTCATTAATGCCTTCAATATAAACAGTGTCTCCATTATATAATTTATCACATCCATACTCATTAGTACAGCTTTTACCATTACGCGAAACCGGTAATTTCATGCTATTATTCTGGTCGCTCATTGTGTAATATTGCCATTTGTCTCTATTAGTAAACAGCGGACGTCCCATAAGTGGGATAATTCTGCCTTTAGAATTTGTAGCAGTCATAATACCAAGTTGTCTATATTGTGTATCAACAGCACCAATATTTGTAGAAATATTAATAGGCACCACACCTGGTGGAACCGTCCTCCCGTATGAAGGAACAAAATATCGTTCATCTCGGAGTGGAGGAGCATAAGGATTTAACAAAGGGTCACTTGGTAAATTAGTGTAAGGCCAACTAGGAATCCATCCACCTAACAAACTATTAAAACCAGCATTCTCTCTAGTTGTATCCTTAATAATTATTTTTTCTGATGGTGAATTGTTAACGACTATGCTTTGTTTGATAATTGTTGTATAAATTATATACATTAAAATTAAAACACAAATAACAATAAAAAACATTGAATAATTTTCAATACATATAACTCCCGGAGGACACTTTTTCATATTATATAATAATATAATTAAATACTTTTATGAATTATTTTGCTGGAGCAACTTGACTAGAAAATTTTTTGGCTAAATCCATTATACCTCCCAATCCTTCTTTTCCATCACCCATTTGACCCATCATTCCTTGTAAATTTTTTACCATCGGTTCAATAGATTTAATAACTGGTGTCATACCCTTCATAGCTTCAGCCAACTGCATTTGTTGTTTCATTAGATTTTGTGTATCAGAAGTTAAACGTTGAATGCCATCACTACCTAAAATATTATTTAACTCATCATATGCGTCCTCAATTGTTGTAGCATAATCAATATCATATCCTCTGTTTTTACGACGTCCTGATTCAAAACCTCGTTTATCGCCAATTTCTTGCACATGATTATCTGGACTTTCTGAAAATTTAGAAGCAGCAGAGTTATTGATTACTGAAGTTGTTTCTGACGTGTTTTTATTTACTATTTGATTTATTTTTTCTTGAGTATTTTTTTCCTTAGGTTTAGTGACTGGATTAGTATTATTATTTTTATCAACATTTCTAGTTTCCATTCCTTCTAACATATTTCCTCTAATTGCCATTAAATTTACTAATATTAATGGTATACCAAGGACGATTGTCATATTTTTGCTAAAGTATCTTACTAAAACAGCAAATGCAATGAAATATAGTACAGCATTCAAATTTCCAATGACAAGGTATCCTATTATATTAAATAGTGCCAAAAAAGCTATTAGATTTAAAACTCGCTTATTTGTTAAAAATTTTAACATTGCCGAATTAAGCTTCATTATATATATAATATTTAAAAAAATTGATTCAATATTATATTATTAATAATAAAACAATATATTATGAATAATTTTTATGAAGATGAAACTTATAACGAATATAGTGACTCAGACGTCGCATCATTTGATGACAATTCAGATGACGAAACAGAATTACTTGACATACTATATGAACCAGAAGAACAAAGCTTAACAAAATATAATATTGTATTATGTGGACAATATGATGAATATAAACATGGTATATTTAGTGGAGTGATTAATAATCATTATCTTACATTTGTGAGATTAAAAGAATTAGATATAGATTATATAAATTTTGTAAAACAATATGATTCTGTGCGTGTAGAAATAGCTGAATGTTTATATTTACCGTCACAACATTGTATTTCAATCATCAAAACACATTGGTTAAAATTAATACAGCGCACTTGGAAAAAAATTTGTAGAGATAGAAAACTTACTATTATAAAACGTTGTCATCCTAAAGCATTAAAATATAGAGAAATTCATGGAAAATGGCCAAACAATTGTATAAATTATCCAAGTTCAAAAGGTATGTTATTAAAATTATCTAGAACTTTTTCTGGAACTAGTCCTTGAGCTTCTTCTAGATGTTTTAGATGTAATACTTCTTCTTTTACTATTTGTTTTATAGGTAAATCCGCCTTTTTGTTTTCTATGTTTTTTCATTGTTTTACGTTTGCCCGCGCGTTGAGCAGGAACTATTAGTTTATTTTGTTCTAAAATTTGTTTAAGTTTTTGAATAGTAACTGGATCTCCCCTCTGAGCATTATTAATATTTTGATCAATAGAATTTTTTAAGGATCCTTTTGCTCTCAACGTTCGCATAAAAGTAGTATATTGATTTGTTTGAGTATTATTAGCATGTATAGTCATTAAATTATTAAAATTAGCATCGACATCATATTGTTGGCCAGGTTTAGCCACGTTCACTAAATTCGCTGTTGGGTTTCCTTGAGCAGCGCGTGAAATATTTTGAATTGAATCTTGTAACTGCTGAATTATTTGATTAAATAAAGAATCTACTTCTTGTTTAGTCTGAGCATTTGGAACGGTATTAACTATAGTTTCTAACTCATTATTTACTTGATTAATTGCTTCAGTAGCTGATGTTAACATTTGAATTAGTTCCTGGTTCTCTCTAGTAAGATTATCAATTTGACTTTGTAAATCAGCAACTTGTCCTTGAGATGTGTTTTGTTGTTGTTCTAGTTGTTGATACGTTTCTTGGTATTCGTTAGTTTTTGATTGAAGTTGATTTTGTAAATCAGTAATTTTGCCTTCGCATTCATCAATTTTTTGTGTTAATTGCTGTTCTTGTTCTTGTAATCGTTGTTGATTTTCTTGTGAAAATTGCGCAAGTTGTGCAGCATGTATCTTGTCTTTTTGGTCACCACTTGCTTGAATGTCTGTTTGCAATGATTTTGCTTTGTTCTCGGCAATTTCCTTTTGTTGAGTTAAATCTCTAAGTTGTGCTTCCATCTGTTCAATTCTATTTTGGTTTTCATTCATTTCTGCTACTGTTTTGTCTTTGTGTTCACTAAATTCTTGGGTTACTCTATCTTTTTCTGCTGAAGCGTTTGCCATTTGCTGCTTTATTGCTTCAATCTGTTGTTCTTTATCGCTAACAGATGACGAATTTGTACCAATTTGTTGTTCTAAATTATCGGCTTTTGTTTTTAAATCATTAATCAATCCAGCAAGTTCTTTAACGTTATTATTAATATCACCAAGTCTTGTTTTAATGTCATCAGTGAATTGCTGTTTAAATTGAACACTTGCTTGAAGATTACGTCTTATGTCAGCTAAATTATTCATTTTCTGTTGAAAATCATCAAAAAATTGCTGTGACTGTGCCATATATTAAATGTATATAAAATAAAATATTTTATAATGTAAAATTCTCATTTTTACCAGAGTGTTTTTTAGATTAGTTCATAATTGAGTCTAAACTCTCCTTAATCGAATTAACTTCATTCAAAATTCTGTTTTGTTCTTCTTTTGCGTCTTCAATATTATGTTTTGTTAACTGCCCAGACAATGTTAAATCTTTAATATATTCATCCAAAATTTCAAGAGCTCTAATTTGTTCTTTTTTTTGTTGAGAGATGTAACCATAAAATTTTTCATAATCATTTTTAACCGCATCTAAAAACCTATTTTGCTTTGTAATAAATTGTAGTTTTTTTTGTTTATTAATCAATATTTCTCTTTTTGCATCAATAAGTTCCTGAATCCGGATAAATCTTTCATCATTCTCTCTAATAGGCACTACTAATCTGGCTTCTATTTTCTCCATTCTTACTATAAACAATTATTTTATTATTAAAAAACAAATTTAAAATATTTTTAATATATAATTTAGGATGTCAAAAACTTCACAAGACATATTGCTAGCACCTGACGATAATCGTTTTGTTATGTTTCCAATTAAATGCGATGATATATGGAAAATGTATAAAAAACAAGTTGATTGCTTTTGGAGAGCAGAAGAGATCGATTTGTCAAAAGATATTACTAATTGGGAAAGCTTAAATGCTGATGAAAAATATTTTATATCAATGATTTTGGCTTTTTTTGCAGCCAGTGATGGAATAGTTTTGGAAAATTTAGCTTCACGTTTTATGAATGATGTTCAATTAGCAGAAGCAAGAGCATTCTATGGTTTCCAAATAGCAATGGAAAATATTCATTCTGAAACTTATAGTCTTTTAATAGAGACTTATATTAAAGATAAAGAAGATAAATCTAAGCTCTTTAATGCTATTAGTCATTTCCCTTGTATTAAAAAGAAATCTGATTGGGCTCAAAAATGGATTCATGATAACAGAAGTAGTTTTGCGACCAGATTAGTTGCGTTTGCTTGTGTAGAGGGAATTTTCTTTAGTGGAGCATTTTGTAGCATTTATTGGTTGAAGAAACGAGGTCTAATGCCTGGATTAACATTTAGCAATGAATTGATTTCGAGAGATGAAGCTCTTCACTGTGAATTTGCCATCCTTTTATATTCAAAACTTAATAAAAAAATAGACAAATCTCGTATTTATGAAATTGTTAAAGAAGCTGTAGAGGTTGAAACAGAATTTATTTGTGAGGCATTGCCATGTAAATTAATTGGAATGAATTCAGAAATGATGACACAATATATCAAATTTGTTGCTGATAGATTAGTTGTCCAATTGGGCTATAAAAAGATATACAATGTTAGTAATCCATTTGATTTTATGAATTTGATTAGTTTAGAAAGCAAAACAAATTTCTTTGAAAAACGTAATGACTCTTATGCTCTAGCAAATAAATATGTATCCGAAGATGCATTTACATTAAGTGACGATTTTTAACAAATCATTATTAATTTATAAAAATATGTTATCGGATATGATGATTTAAAGACAAAATAACCTATTAAATTATAATATGTCAAATTTACTTGCTAATTACTCAAAAACCGTCATTTATAAAATTCAATGTAAAGACGAAAATGTTAGTGATATATACATAGGACATACAACTAATTTTAAACAAAGAAATAATTTACATAAAAGCAATTGTAACATTGTTACTTCAAAAGGATACAATTATAAAATATATAAAATCATTCGTGAAAATGGAGGTTGGGATAATTGGAATATGACAATTATTGAAGAATATCCTTGTGAAAATGTTAATCAAGCTAGAGAACGCGAAAGGTATTGGATTGAAAAAGAATCATCATCATTAAATGTTTCTATTCCAAACAGGAGCAAGAAAGAATATAGTCAAATATATAGAATAATACATAGAGAAGAAATAGCAGAAAAAACTAAAGAATATAGAGAAAATAACAAAGACAAAATAAAAGAATATATAGAATGCAATAAGGAAAAAATATCATTTCAGAAACAAGACTGGTATGAAGAAAATAAAACCGCAATTTTAGAGAAAGCCAAAGAACATTATGAAGAAAATAAAGAAGAAAAACTTGCATATCAAAAACAATATGCTGAAGAACAAAAAGAAGAAATAGCAGAAAAACAAAAAGAATATAGAGAGAAAAATAAAGAAAAATTGTCAGAACAAAAAAAAGAATACAGAGAAGCACACAAAGAAGAAGCATCAAAAGCAAACAAAGAATGGCGTGAAGCAAATAAAGAAAAACTCAAGGCTCAAAAATCTGAAATTATTACACCGACCGAAAAGAAAAATGAGACAAAATGTAGTTATGATTTATATATCTTATAACTATGTTTCAAATAATTTGTTAAATGTTCTTTTGTTATTTTATTAGCTAATATATCTTTTATAACTTTATCTATTTCTTCATATGTATTTGGACTTTCCTTTTTAATGTAATGTTTTAACTGACTAAAAAACTCTTCAATAGAATTGGTTTCTGGATGGTAAGGCACTGAATATAATAAATCATTTTTACTATTCTCTATTGTTTCTCTAATTATTTTAGATTTATGAATAACTGCATTATCCATAATGACTAAATGATTTTTATATTTATTTTTTATAAACTCATCATAAAATTCTAAAATATCATCAGATTTTACACCTCCTTTTCTCTCTGGATATAATTTCCAACCAATCACTTTATTCGCACTTATAGCACATAATAAGTTAAATCGTTTATAAGGATATTTATTTGTTTTCTTTATTACTCTTGTTCCACTTCTACTTCGTCCATAAGAAAGTGTCATATTTAATGGTATGGATGTTTCATCTAAACAAATCGTTTTTGTATAATCATATTGTTTTAGTTTATTGTAAAAAGTTTCTAAATCTTGTTTTTCTTGACCTTCTCTTTTTTCTGGATAATATTTGCTTCTAATTCGTTTTCTGGTTATTTTGTGTTTATGCAGTATGTTATAAATACTTCTGTCGCTTAATTGAACATCAAACTTTTCTTTAATCAGTTTAACATATTCCCATAAAGTAGTAGTTGGATATTTCTTTACATACTCTTTGATGTATTTTTCTATTTTAGGCGTTATTTTCAGATTGTGATTTTTACGCGTTTTTCTTTTCACTGATTTAGAATGCTTATACGTTTTTACCCATCTTGCTAATGACTGATATTTACAATGAAATATTTTACACGTTTCTCTCAAATCCTGATGTTTAAGATAGTATCTGACTGCGTTGATTTTGTAATCTTCTGTATGTTGCTTCATAATAAATATTGGTAATAAATATTTAAAAATAACGATATAATAATATTTAGTGAAATGGAAGAATTGCAAAAAGAAAATGACGAGTTAAAATTAAAGGTTCAAGAATTAGAAGAACGACTTAAAAAATACACAAATGGAGAGAACCATAAGCGTTATTATGAAAAAAATAAAGATAAGATTAAAGAGCAAAGTTCAACATATTTGAAGAAGCTGAAAGAAGAAAACCCAGATAAATTAAAAGAATATAGACGCACTTATTATTTAAAGAAGAAGGAAAAATTAAAAGAAGAAAATAATATTTAATTATTTTATATGGAACAACAAAAACAAATGTTATATGATTTCCAATTATTGAGTTTACAAAATGGAAAACCTGGATTTTCAACAACAACCGATTTATATGTTAGAAGTGGTCAAATACCACCATATAATAGTAGTATGTCTAATGAACAAATTGCTAATTATGTATCTGATTATATCGTTAAAAATTGGAACCAGATGGATATTCAAAGAGCAGTAAATGATGCGCAAAACGCTATACCGTCATTGCAAAGACAATATGAACCAATAAAAAATAGAAAACATACAGAGTTTCAATCATCACAACAAAAAACAGAATATAAACAGCGTGAAACTGATTTTCTTATGATGCACAATTTTTTACATAATTCAGAAGAAGGAATAGAGCTGTTAAAAATTTTAAAAAAATCATTCAAAAAAAATGATGATGAAGTTCTCGTGATTATAACAAATTGGGCGAATAGCAAATTTCCAAGAGACAATAAACAAAAAATAATTGATAGATATTTTGATTATTATTTAAGCAATTTAAAACCATATTTTATTAGACAAGACCAAGAAAATCAAACAAGACAACGTAGAATAAATAAATGTAGATATTGTAATCGTCAAAAAAATGGTCGTTTTGATACTTGTTGTAAAGCATGTATAAATGGTAGTCATACCACTGATTGTGATATGAGAAATGGAAGAAATCCTACATACACAAAGACAAGTGAAGAACCACAACAACCTCGCGAGACACAAAACTCAAGTGAAACTGAAAGAGAACAACGAAGACAAGCAAATACTGAATACAGAAATAGACAACGTGAAACCTATTATCAAAATATGAATAATGAACCTAATATTTCAAATCAACAACATACAAATACAGGTGTAAGATTTGAAGAAGATGTTTTAAATTGCCCATCAGTGTCAAAATATCCAAAAAATTGCACCAGTAGAAAAGATTATTTAAACCAAGCTAAAATTTTTCATCCTGATAAAAATCCTGGTTGTACTGGAACGGCTACACAAAAATTTCAAGTTTTACAAACAATATGTAAAGATTATAAAGGTGGAAAAAGAAAAGGAAGAAAAACAAATAAAAAACGAACAAGAAAAAATAAAAGTAGAAAGTTTAGGAAATAAAGAATATTTGCGTATAATTACTTAAAGATAAAATATTTAGCAATTATATAGGATGAAAAAACGGAAAAAGTCCAATAGTCCCTTAAAAGTGATTAAGATATCATTGAAAAGTATTTGTTTAGATACTGAAACAATGTTAACCCTTAACAATTATTGTAAAAATCTTAATCAGATTGTCATACATACTTATCAGTTTTTAAGGCTATATATTTTGCACAAATACCACACGAAACAAGTATTACCAAAAATTAATGATAAGTTTATAGAACACATTATTAAGACTATTGCCGTTGGAGATAAAAGAGGCAAAAAGTTAAGCAATGATGAACTCACTTTTTTCTATGAAAATCATTACAAACAAACTCTACAAGGTGAGAAATTGTCTTATTCCAAATATGGAAACACCATAGGATATACTGCTACATCTATTTTGACTTGTTTAGAAACCAATATTAAAACGCATTTTGTAAAGCATTTGAAACGATTTGTCAATATAAACTTTGAAAACCCAAATCAAACAAAAGAAGACAAACAACAAATGTATAAAAACACTAAAAATATTGTAGATGACCTTATCAATAACACTGACAAATCTGAAAATGAGTTTAAAATATGGAAAGACACGTACAAACCATTTCTTATTCCTGAAAATGTAAAAAAGAACGTGCATTATGATTTGGAATGTAATCCACAAAATTATCTATATCCACTTATTTATATGAGCTTAACATTGGAAGAAAAAGAAAAGAAGTTATTTCAATTTTGTCCATTACGTAAAACGCTCATACCAAAATATATGACAATTGATACGAAGACACTAATCACTATGTTATTTGATACAAAAAAGCATAAAACAACACAAGGCAAATTATTAGACAAATTAAATGAAAACAAAGACCTTATATGGAAGTCGTTATTTGATATGGAAAAAATAAATAAACTAATGAACACAAATAAATACATTTTTAATCATATGTTTTCTACTGATGGTATTGGGTGTTCAGTAGTGTTTATCAGAACAGATTTAAAAGACAAACCTATTCCTCAAACAAACAATTTAAGCTCAAATGAATATGACTATATAACTGAATTGTCAAATGAAGAATTGAACCATTTGAAAGATTATAACAAAGTAGCAATAGACCCAGGTAAAAATACAATTATGTTTATGACTGATGAAAAGGGGAATGCCTTAAAATATACAAAGATGCAACGAAGAACAGATACTTATGCGAAAAAGAAACGTCAAATAATAATGAAATCTTTTCAAGAAAATAATATTAAACAAATAGAAGAACCACTTAATCAAACGTGTTCTATGACGTGTAATTATGAGAAGTTTATAGACTATTTGAAGGTAAGAAATAAAATCAATCAAGAATTAAAAAATTACTATGAACAAGAATTATTCAGAAAATTACGATGGAGAAGTCATACATATACACAGAAAAGCGAAAGCATTTTAATCAATAAAATAAAACGAACATTTGGTAAAAAGATTGTGATAGGGTTTGGTTCATTTCAACAAACACAGCAAATGAAACATTGTATGCCTACTCCAAACAAATCATTAAAGGATTTATTAGCAAGACAATTTAATTTATGTACCGTGGATGAATTCAAAACATCTAAAATGTGTAGTTTTTGTTTAGAAGGAGAAACTTGTTATTACAAACAACGAGTGAACCCAAGACCATTTAGAGAAGGTATGGTGAATATACACGGATTACTAACTTGTACGAAGTGTAGTAAGTCGTCTCATTCCCATTTGATGAACAGAGACCTAAATGGAAGCAGAAATATTTTGTATCTAATGAAAGAATGGATACAGAATAAAAAAAGACCAACTATGTTTTGTAGAAAAACATTCATATCACAAGACGAGTGATAGACCCAAAGTTATAAATACCGAAAGAAAAGATTAAGAAAATGAGATTTTCACAAGTTATAAATTTATTTTTTAATACGTTTTTTGTCTCATTTTTCTTTTCGGTCGGTGTAATTTAGCCAGCACCAGTAATAATTATATCAAACTCACTTAAAGCTATCTCAATATGCTATACAAATGTCAGAAATAAAACAAGCACACGACGACGATTTAATTAAAACTGAAGACGG
>Ga0194116_10001054_pt1 | contig 42141 bp, 39 predicted proteins | sample TA2MahsurfametaG_4_FD_148617 | JGI IMG/M metagenome (GOLD analysis project Ga0194116, IMG submission 148617) | Freshwater microbial communities from Lake Tanganyika, Tanzania - TA2015008 Mahale S9 surface | ecosystem: Environmental > Aquatic > Freshwater > Lake | place: Tanzania: Lake... | reverse complement strand
TGGTCTTCCCAGTCGGCCATGCCCGGCACCAGCTCGGCCTCGTAAAAGCGGCGAACCATCTGGCGAAAGGCCTCGTGGTCGGAGTCGTAGAGGGTGCGGGGGACGCGGAGCGCGGGCAGGGCGGCAGATGAATCGATTCGGGCGTTCATGGAATTACACGGCAGGAAGTCAATGAGAGGCAGGATGTCTGAAGTGTACGCGGCGAGCGGCGCGATTTGCTAGCGAGCGTGTCAGCGTAAAGCCTCCTGAAGCGCCCCCTGGTCAACCACCACACGCCCATCGAGCGTGATCGTGCAATGGCGAACCGGAAGGTCGAAATGGCCGAGCGTGTGCCGCCCAGCTACTTCGTTGGCGCCGGTGGAGTACAGAAAATTTCCGGCGAAGGCACGGAGTTCTGTGCCGTTGAAATCGCGTCGGTCATAGAAGGTCATTGCGTCCCAGCGGGCGGCGGGGTTCATGCCCCATCCGACATGCGAGACCGCATACGCTTCGCGATCGCCCCAGGCGGCAAAATAACCGCGCATCATGTCGGCATCGGCGCCATTGCCCTCGATGGCGGTGACGTAGTCATTTTCGATGGTGAGTCTTACAGCATCCACCAGATATCGCTTGAACGTCAGGTTGACGTCACCAGGCGCCATGACCAAGGTGCCATTGACGGAGCCCGCGGCCGGAAAGGCGAGGCACAGGCCACCCGGCCAGTGAGTGACCGAACCGGGCCGGCTCGAGTAGCCCCAGACGCCGCCAACACGCGCGCCCGCGAGCGAAACGCGAAGATCTGTGCCCGCCCTGGATGTGACGTGCATGGCTTTGGCCTCTTTCAGCCACCGCATCGCGAGCTTCACCCTGGGCTCGAGCGCAGGGTCCGGCATCAGGCGCTCCAGCGCCTCCGGATGCTCGTTGGAGATCATGAGCAGTCGCGCCCCACCTTTCAGGATGTCGGGCAGTTCCACCGAATGCAGCAGTCCTTCCACCGTGAGATCGGCTACCAGCGTGGAGGCCGCCAGCGCAGCCACGACCGGTTGAAGACGCTGCAGCGCATCGCTGGCGCCGGTTGAGCGCACCGGTGCTGGCGCGCTCAGGCGCGGGCTGGGCAGCACAAGGTGGAAAGGCCGCGCGCCAATTCGAAGCAGCGCGAGCTCGGCCAATTGAACATTGATCTGCCGCGATTGCGTTTCGGACAGAACCGCCACCGCATCGCCCGCCTGCACGCCGCAGCGTGTGAACACCTCGGCGAAGCAGTCAATCCATTTGCCTTCAATTCGTTCGCTTAGCAAGGGAGTTCCTGGAAGTGAGATTCAGCGTTTGAAGACACGCAAAAGCCGCCTCGATGAGCGGCGTCGCGCGTGGCCCGATGTCGATGCCGCTGTGCATCCGGTTCGGGCTATAGCAGAACCCAAGTCCGCTATCGGGGTCGCCGAAGCCCTGGGCACCCCCAGCGCCAGAATGGCCGAAGGCGGCCGGATTCGGACCCATGGGTCGGTTGGGCGGCCAGTTGAGAAAAAATCCAAGCGCCTGCCGCCAGAACATGCCGGTGCTGTGTTCGCGCCCGGCCCACTGTTCAGCGATGCCTTCGCGAAGCGCTGGCAGGCCCACGGGGCCAGGGTCACCCCATGCAAGCTGGCTGGCCACGACGCTGTAGAGCCGGGCGACGCCGCGCGCGGTGCCATGACCATTGGCGGACGGGATCTGCGCGCTTCGCCAGGCAATGCTGTTGAAGTCCTCATCGTCTGCGATTGGAAACCACATCTTTCCGAACAGCGATTCAGGTTTGGCGCGCGCGATATCGAGAATATTGCCCTCGGAAGGAATCATCGTGGCGCACCGGGCTTGCTCAGACGGTGACAAACCGATTCGAAATTCAGCGCCGAGCGGTCCGCACAACTCGGCAGTCAATAGCTCCCCGATCGGGGTTCCGGTGGCGCGCCGCAACACTTCGCCCACTATGAAACCCATGGTTGCGCTGTGGTAGCACCGCACCTCGCCTGGGGGAAATGCAGGTGCCTGCGCGGCCAATGCCTCGGTCACGCGGCGCCAGTCATAGAGCGAGCCTCGCGGAAGCCCATCGGCATAGGGCAATCCGGCCACATGCGCGAGCACCTGGCGCAGCGTGATGGTGTGTTTACCCGCGGCGCCGAATTCAGGCCACCAGCGAGTAATCGGCTGATCGAGTGCGATCACTCCCTGGCTCGCAAGCCTGTGCACCAGCAGTGCCAGAACGCCTTTTGCGACGGACATCATGCAGACAAGCGTATCGCGCGCCCAGGGGCGCCCGCTTTGCGCGTCAGCGATGCCGCCCCAGAGATCGACGACCGGCTCTCCGCGAAGATAAACGGCGACGGCCGCGCCGACCTCGCCCCGCTCAGCGAAGTTGTCCTCGAATACCGCGCGGACCTGCTCGAACCCGGGAGCGCATTCGCCCTGGATTGGCGTTGAATTCACCTTACTCCCCCATCAGATGCAAACGTTCGGGTGCAACCAGGAAGTTGCGGACAACACCGGTCTCAGGGATAGGGCTTCCTGATTCAGCCAGCATTCGCAGCGAGTGGCCCGGAGCCAGGTCGGGCGTCAGTTCGAGTTGCACCTGCCGACCACGGAAGGTGCAGCGAGAGATTCGAGCCGAAAACTGCAGGCCAGCGGAGTCCGGCGCTGGGTCGGCCAGTCGAATATCGTCGGGCCGGAACCCGACCACGGCAGGGGGGACACCGCGCGCGTCTGCGACGAGAGACAGCGGACCCAGCTCGCAGCGAAGTGCACCATCGGTACCTTTCGTAACCGGAAGCAGATTGCTCATTCCCACAAACCGGGCGACCCGGGTGCACGAAGGCCGACCAAATACGGTTGCGGGTGCGTCGCACTGCATCAATCGGCCACCCTCGATCACTGCGACGCGATCGCTCATTGCAAACGCTTCTTCCTGATCGTGGGTGACAAACACGGTGGTGGCTCCGATTTCGCGTAACAGCCCTGAAAACTCGAGTGTGAGCGCTTCGCGCAGGCTGCGGTCAAGCGCAGAGAAGGGCTCGTCGAGCAGGAGCACGGCAGGCGATGTGACGATCGCCCGCGCCAGCGCAACGCGCTGCTGCTGGCCACCCGACAGCGTGTCGGGATAGCGGTCTTCGAACCCCGACAGGCGGACTCGGTCAAGCGCTTCGCGGACCCTCTCGGCAAGACGATCGGTGGCACGGCCGCGCATCCGAAGCCCGAATGCGACGTTGTCGGCGACCGTCATGTGGGGAAACAGCGCCAGAGACTGAAACACCATGCCGATATCGCGCGCCTCGGGCGGCATCGCCGAGACGTCAATGCCCGCAATGCGGATGGTTCCGGCGCTTGGTCGCTCAAGCCCTGCGATCATCCGGAGCGTGGTGGTTTTGCCGCACCCACTGGGGCCGAGCAGCGAAACGAATTCGCCTTGCGTGACGTCAAGCGACAGATTGTTGACCGCGGTGGTGGCCCCAAAACGTTTCACCACGGCGTCGATCTGCAGTGCAAGCGAACTCATCCGAGTACCTTTCGAAGCCCCACCATTCGCTCGACGAGCCAGGCGATGGCCAGGGATAACGCAACCATGGTGGCCGATACGGCAGCGACGCCCGGATCGAAGTTGTACTCGACATAATTCATGATGGCCAGCGGCAGCGTAGGCGTCTTCTGATTCACCAGAAACAGCGATACCGAGACATTGTCAAAAGACAGAATGAATGCGAAGGCGCAACCGGCGAAAAGTCCTGGGCGCATCAGCGGCAGCGTCACGTGCCGAAACACGCGCCAGGGGCTCGCCCCCAAGGTCCGCGCGGCCTCTTCCACTTGTCTGGGCATGCTGCCCAGGCTTGCAAGGCAGGTTCGAACCACATAGGGAAGCACCACGACGCTGTGCGCAGCCCAAAGGCGTAGCGGCGCGTCGGTGATACCGGTGATCACGGACGCCACCAGCAGAGACAGGCTCAGCACAATCGCCGGCACCAGCAGCGGCAACATCAGCACCGCTTCAATCGGTTGAGCGATGGCGGGCGGCGCACGTCGAATCGCAAGCGCTGCAGCCAGACCGACCGGCCCGGCCACCGCGACCGCCGCCAGTGCCAGCCACAGACTGTTGAGTGCCGATCGCCAGAAGATTTCTTTTTGCCAGGCCGTGGCGAACCACCGCACGCTGTAGCTGCTGATCGGGAAGCTGATCAGTTCGCTGTCGGAGAACGACACCACCAGGGCGATGAGCAAAGGCGCCAAGACAAAGCCGATCACTGCGCTCAGCCAGACGATTCCGATCAAGGTGGCAAGCCTGTTTTTCATGCCGCACGCTTGGGCGAAGACACCGAAAGAAATCCCGCCACGATAAGCATCATCACAACCAGCAGCAGTATCGAAAGCGCTGCGCCGTAAGCCCATTGAAACGAGGCCGAGAACTGCTCGTAGATCACCATCGGAAACACGGGCGTACCGTTGCCGCCAAGCACCGCGGGCGTCACAAATGCGCACATTGCCAGCGTGAACACCAGCAGGACCCCACTGCGAAGCCCGGCGCGCGCCAGCGGCAGCGTAATCAGCCGATGCGTTTGCCAGCGGCTTGCTCCGAGCGTGGACGCGGCCTCCAGCAGCGCGCGCGGAATGCGCTCGAGCGCAGCCAGAACACTCAGCACCATGAAAGGCAGAAGGATGTGGGTCAGCCCGATGACGATACCCAGGTCGGAATGCATCAGCTTGAGCGGTTGCGTGATCAGGCCCATGCTCAGCAGCGTCTCATTGATGAGACCCTTGCGCCCAAGCAGCACGCTCCAGCCGTATGCACTGACCACGATACTGATCAGAAGCGGCATCACCGACGCGTAGACCAGCAGGTTGCGAATCGGTCCACGTGTCTGCCAACACGCGAGCGCCAACGGCACGCCCATCGCGAGTGTGAGCAGCGTGACCGCCGCGCTGATCGCGAGCGTGCGACCAAGCCGGCCCAGCACGAAGTCGTCGCCCAGCATGCGGCGGTAGTGATCGAGACCGAGCGGCCCCGACAATAGCGCGTCCCAGCCGTCGCCTGGCCGAAAACCAGTCGACAGACTGAGCAGCAGCAACCCGACACACGGCAGCGCGATAAACGCGGCGATCAGGACAAGCGCCGGTAGCGCAAGCCAGTGAGACTCGGTCGCGTCGATCCGCTTGCTGGTCACGCGCGACTCAGCTGGTGATTTCCCTGCGGAATCGCTCACTGATTTTGGCGATTTCAACCTTGCGCCAGTCGATTCGCATCAGCTGGTTGTGGGGTGTGACGCGCTCGCGCGCTCGGCCGGTAAACACCGCGTCGCGATTGCAGACGCCGTACTCGATCGCATTCCCAAATCCTTCCTGCGGTGTTTTGGAGAGCGCGAAGTTGACGAAGTCGAGGACGGCATCGCGCTGTGGTGAATTGCGCGCGACGTGATAGCTGAGTACGCCGATAGGCGCACCCTCCTTGGGCGTGACAAACTCAATCGGCACGCCGGTGTCCTTCAGCATGAATACGCGAGCGCTGTACCAGGCGCCTATTGCAGCCTCGCCCCGCTGCAGAATCGGCACCGGCTCATTGTTGTTTTTGAAGAAGCGCTGAACGGCGGGCTTGAGCCTTCTGAGCGCAGCCCAGCCGGGATCGAGATTGGTGACACCGCCGCCATTGAGGGTTGCGGCGATGACGACCGTTTCTTCGGCGCCACCAGACGTGGTGTCAGGCAACAGAAGCTTGCCCGCGTGCTCTGGACGCCAGAGGTCGGACCAGCTGGTGGGCGCTGTGCGGATCTGGTCAGAGCGGTAAAACAGGCCATATGGTGCGTAGTTGAACCCAACAGCCTTACGGTCGAAATAGTCAAAGAACAGCGGGTCGATTTGCCTGGCGTTTGGGATCAGCTTCTCGTCAAGATCGAGAAAGACGCCGTCGGTTCGGATGGCGGTATGCGTGACCGGTAACGACAAGAACGGCAGATCGATTTCGGGCCGCGCCTTATTGACGATAGCGCTTGTCAGCCACTGATCAGCACCGCCCGTGGTGACCAGGTTGACCTTGAAGCCCGAGCGCTTCTCCCAGGGTTCGATTACATGGGTTCGGTAGTGCTTCTCGTAGATGCCGCCGAACGCGGTGGTGGTGATGGTTTTCGACTGAGCGCGCACGATGGCAGGAAAGCCGGCAATCGTTGCACCCACCGCAATGGCCTGATTGAAGCGTCGGCGCGGCGTATTTGCCACACCACGCGGGCTGCTCGATGAAGCGTTCACTGATGTCTCCCTACTTTATTGTTCTTGAAAATCGCGGCGTCTCAGTCGGCCCGGATATTGGCTGTCCGAATGACACGGGTCCATGCTTCCGCCTCGGATCGTACCAGCGACGCAAGCGCTTCGGGCGCCATGAACCGGATTTCGACCCCCGCCGCGCTGGCACGCTTGCGGGTGTCTTCCTGTTCGAGGGAGCCGCGAAGCGCCGCAGTCAGACGCGACAGCGCCTCAGCGGGGGTACCGACTGGCGCGAACAAGGCAACCCAGCCTTCCAGTTCAAAACCGGGCAGGCCTGCCTCAGCGGTGGTTGGAACCGAGGGGAGACCCGGGTGACGATTCTTCCCAGTGATTGCAAGCCCGCGCAGCTTGCCGCTCTGCACGTGCTGCATTGCCGAAGGGGGCGTGGTGATAAACAGCTGAACCTGGCCTGCGAGCAGATCCTGCATGGCAGGGCCCGACCCCCGGTAGGGCACGTGAAGCATCTGTGTGCCCGTCTGCAGCTTGAAGAGTTCGGTGCCGATGTGGGCGAGCGAACCATTGCCCTGCGACGCATAGTTGAGCTTGTTCGGTTCGCGCTTGAGCAGTTCAATCAGCTCAGTCAGCGTTTCAGCACGTACCGAAGGGTGAACCGCAATCACATTGGTCGCAACCGCCACCATGCCAATTGGGGCGAAGTCTTTCTGCGCCCAGTTCAGGCCCTGCATCAACACCGGGTTTGCAATGTGGAAGGCTGAATAGGAGGTAAGGATGGTGTAGCCATCGGCGGCTGCGCGGGCGACATGGGCGTAGCCGATGTTGCCGCTTGCGCCGCCCCGGTTGTCAACCACAACCGGCTGACCGAGCAGTTTGCCCATGGGCTCGGCCACCATCCTGGCCGTGGAATCGACGATCCCGCCGGGGGGAGCGGGCACCACCAGGCTCACTGGGCGGTTGGGGAACGACTGCGAGAAGGCAGGCGCGGTGGACGACAGGGCCAACAGGCTGGCGAGAACAAGCAATGAACGATGCATGACGGGCTCCGGCGGATGGGTTGACAAGACGGGCTGAGCGCCGGGTATGGCGCGCAGATCATTCAGCCCCAAGGCTAGCGGCCTGCTCTGAGTCGTCCGCCGATTGCCCCCGACATTGCGGGGGAATCAGCGGGTCTGTGCCGTCGCTTACACGGTCGTACTCAGTCGCGTCCGCTTCCCGCGTGTGCCTGAACCTGGATCTCGACGAGGATCTCGGGCGTGCCTAGGGCGGCCACCTGCACCAGCGCGGAGCAGGGAAAATCGCCGGTAAAAAATTCACGCCGAGCGCGCCATACCTCTTTGTTGAGCGAGATGTCAGTCACAAAGATGGTCATGTTGACGACATCGGACATGCGGGCGCCAGCCGCTTCCAGGCAGTGCTGGATCTTGGTGAAAATCACCCGCGTCTGCTCGTAAGCGTCGCCGATGCCATGAATCGTTTTGAGATCGTTGCCGCGCGAGGTCATCCCCGATACGTAAACCACGTCACCCACACGCAGGCAGTTCGACCAGTGACCGGGGGGATACTCTGCCACGTGGGGCGAAATGAATCGTTGTTGCTTGGCGGGCATAGGTGCCTCCTGTTGACGGGCCGACAGAACTTACTCGGCCTTGATGTTTTGTTCTTTGACCACCTGGCTGAACAGCTTGATTTCCCGGGATACCAGGCGATCCAGTTCTGCCGGTGGGCCTGCGACGATGGCAATGCCCTGCGCGTCGAGTCGGCCGCGTACGTCGGCTTCGGCAAGCGCGGCCGCGGTGGCGTCGTGCAGCCTGGTGATGATCGCGGCGGGGGTTCCCGCAGGTACGAAGGTGCCCACCCAGGTGTCCGCTTCGAAACCCGCCACGGTTTCGCCCATGGCTGGCACACCGGGTAGTAATGCGTTGCGTGTTCGCGAGGTAATCGCGATAGGCTTTAGTCGTCCCGCTTTGATGTGCGGCATCATGCCGCCCAGCGTGCCAAGCACTGCCGGAACCTGGTTGCCGATGACATCGGTCATGGCGGGCCCGGCGCCTTTATAGCCGATGTGGGTCAGCGCCTGGCCGCTCATCGACTGCAGCACTGCGCCGGCGAAATGGCCAGGGGATCCCACGCCGCCGGTTGCGTATTGCCCGTAGCGGGCGTCGCTGCGGGCGAGCGCCAGCCACTCGGAAAGCGAGTTGGCGGGTACCGAAGGATGAACGGCAATCGCCTGGGGCAGAAGGCCCAGCAACGTCACGCCGCGCAGATCGCGCTCGGTATCAAAGGGCAGCTTCGGATTTAGCGCCTGGTTGATCGAATGCGACGAGACCGTGAACAACACCGTGTACCCATCAGGAGCCGCCTTGGCGACCAGTCCGGTGGCAATAGCGCCACCGGCGCCGGGCCGATTTTCAACCACCACAGTTTGGCCGAGTTTTTCGCCCAACTTGTCGCTGATCGCACGTGCGGCGGAGTCCGCGCCGCCTCCGGGAGCGAAGGTAACGATCAGCTTGACGGGTTGGCGCTGCGGAAAGTCCTGGGCCAGGGCGGGGCCGAGCGGTAAGGACGATGCAACCAGGGCACTGAGCAGGGCTTTGAATGACACGTGGTACTCCAAATCATGCGCCGCAGATGGATAAACGTGACATCCCGGCGGGGGTGCCCGAAGTCTGTTCAGCCGAGGAGACCTTGTCAATGCAGAGGACCGATTCATGAGGATGATGTGCTCTTTCTGATCTCAAGACCTGCCCGGCTGAGGGACATCGTGCGCTCGACAGGAGCGGGTTCGCGAGAATGCGCGAACCATCAATCGCCTCGGACCCGCCTGAGGACCATTCTGCGTCGTCATGACACTTCAGATCGTCTGGTTCAAAAGAGACCTTCGCCTCACCGACCACCCGGCGTTATCACTGGCCGCCGCCCGCGGGCCGGTGCTCGGCCTGGCTGTGTTTGAACCATCGCTTTGGGCGCAGCCCGACGCCAGCGGAAGACATGCAGCGTTTTATTGGGACTGCCTGCGCGAGCTGATGGCGTCAGCGCGCGCAATCAACCTGCCGATTCTTGCGCTGACCGCCGAGATGCCCGACGCGCTCGAGCAGCTTCGCGTGCGGCTCGGAGACTTTTGTTTGAACAGTCATCAGGAAACCGGGAACTGGGCGAGCTTCATGCGAGATCGCGCAGTGGGCGCCTGGTGTCGGGCACAAGGCGTTCGTTGGATTGAAACACCTCAGGATGGTGTAGTGCGCGTACTGACCTCGCGCGACGATTGGTCCCGAATTCACGACAGTCGCATGTCGGGTGCACTGCTTGATCCGCCAGCGGTCACGCCGTTGCCCGAATCGGTTCGCCGCGTCGTGTCGCCCCTGATGTCGGTACAGATCGATCAGGCAATCGAGCCATGGCAGGCTCTGGGTCAGACAGACTGCTGTCCCGGCAGGCAGCCCGGCGGTCGTTCGCAGGGGCTTGCCCTGCTCGACAGTTTTTTTAAGGGGCGCGGCGCGTCCTATCGATTTCATATGAGCAGCCCTGGCACGGCCGAGCAGTCCTGCTCCCGTCTGTCACCGCACCTGGCCTGGGGCAGCCTGTCGGTGCGTGAGGTGCTGCACGCGGTATGGCGCACCCGCAGCCGCTGGCAGACAGAGCACGGTCATCCAGCGCAGCGTTCGATGTTGGCAAGCCTCAAAAGTTTTGAGAGCCGCCTGCACTGGCGCTGCCACTTCATGCAGAAGCTCGAGTCGGAGCCGGAGATTGAACTGCGGTGCCTGCATCCCGCCACACGTGGGCTTCGCAATGAAGGCGCTTTCACTGTGGAAGAAGCTGCGCGTTTCGATGCCTGGCGCGAAGGACGTACCGGCTTTCCGTTCGTGGATGCGTGCATGCGTTATCTCGCACACACCGGATGGATCAACTTTCGGATGCGAGCGATGCTCACCTCGTTTGCAAGCCAGCATCTGTGGTTGCACTGGAAGCGAACCGGCGAGCACCTTGCGCGTCTGTATACCGATTATGAGCCGGGCATTCACTGGCCGCAGGTGCAGATGCAAAGCGGCACCACCGGCATCAACACGATCCGAATCTATAACCCGGAAAAACAGCGGCAGGATCAGGATCCGGACGGTGCGTTTGTTTCAAGGTGGGTGCCTGACTATGGTGGTGTCGCCTATCCCGCACCGATCGTGGATCACCTTGCCGCAGCGCGTGCTGCGCGGGATCGACTGTGGAGCCTTCGGGGAGATCAGGCCTCCAAAGCGGCCGCGCAGCAGATTTTTCAGAAGCACGGCAGCCGCAATCCGGCGAGGGAAGGGGCCCCGCGTTCGCGCAGGCGGGCTAGCCAGAGCACACAGCAGGGTTTTGATTTCTGAAAAACTCAGCACTCGCGGTCGGGCTTGTTGTTCGACTTTGCATCGGCGCAGCCCGTCAATAGTGGCCAGCCTGCCGCGGTGTAGACAATCCGAGAGGAAGGTCAGACAGGCTCGGTGATCCGGCGTAGCATTGTCCGCGTTCAGGCAAGACACGTTGACAGGAGACCTTGTGATGCGCGCTCTATCCCTTATGCGAATGATCGCTTTGGTAGGTCTCGTTTTATTGGTGCCGCCTGCAACGGCTCAGGAGTGGCCGTCCAGGCCAGTTCGGTTCATCAATCCGTTTGGCGCTGGAGGGGTGAATGACACGATTGTCGCGGCCTCTCGGCCTGGCATCGAGTCGCGCCTGAAACAACCGATGGTCGTGGAAAATCGAACTGGCGGCGGTGGGCAGATCGGAATGCAGGCGATCGCGCTGGCGGCGCCCGATGGCTATACGTTCGGAATGGTGCCCTCGAACACCATGGTGATCAGCCAATTCCTGTTCAAATCGACACTGGACCCGCTCAAGGACTTCATACCGGTCACGGTGCTGGTCGATGTCCCCCTGCTTCTGGCGGTCACAGCCAAGCATCCTGCAAGGTCAGTGGGCGAGTTGCTTGCGGACATTCGGGCGAACCCGGGTAAATTCAACTTCGCCTCTCCCGGGCTGGGCACCCCGCCACATCTGGCGAGTGAAATGCTGGTTCGAAGTCTGGGCCTGTCAGCCGTGCATATCCCGTACAAAGGGGGACATGATTCAGCGATGGCACTTGCCACTGGAGAGGTGCAGTTCATGGTGATTGCACAGGCGTCTTTGGCCAGCCAGATTGCAGCAGGAACCGTCCGACCGCTTGCCGTGGCCGCCAAGTCGCGGTTGCAGAGCCTTCCGGATCTGCCCACTTTCGAGCAGGCGGGCCACGCCGATCTGCAACAGATCATTCCCCGCAACTGGTGGGGGATCATCGCGCCAAAGGGAACCCCCGCGGCGATCGTGAACCGCCTGGCCGACGAGTTTCGCCAGGTCATTGCCGAGCCGGAGGCGCAGCGTCGCGTCCGGGCAGTTGGGTTGGAGACGGTTGGGTCAACGCCGGCGCAGTTCGCTGCCCAACTTCCCGACGAAGCACGTCGTTGGGGAGACCTGATTCGCACGATGGATCTTAAGGCCCAGTAAAGCCACGGTGAGGTTCGAATCGAGCCGCATCCGATCATCGCTTTCTGTCGATGCATAGCTTATTTCTTGAAGACCGGCGAGATGTTGGTCCACGCGCGGGGCGGCAGGCTTTGGTCCCATTGGTCGAACAGTGCCTTCGACTCCTTGAAGATATCCGGCTGTTGCGCAGCAAGATCATGCTTTTCAGCAGGATCATTCTGCAGGTCAAACAGCCGTGCAATGCCATGCTTGGGTTCGAGGTACAGTTTCCAACGACCTCTCCGAACCGCACAGTAACCGGCGAGCTTCCAGTAAAGCACCTCATGTGGCGAGCCACTCGTCTGGTTGGTGAGATAGGGCAGTAGATTCACCCCGTCAAGCGCCTGAGCCGCTTGGGTGGATACGCCACAGGCCGCCGCTGCCGTGGGCAGGATGTCAAGGGTGCTGACCGGTTGCTCGTACAAGAGCCCCGATGGAATATGGCCTGGCCACTTCATCATGAACGGCATTCGTATACCTCCCTCGTAGGTGGTGTATTTGCCACCGGAGAAAGGGCCGTTATTGCCGGGTCGGCTCGGCGCACTGCCGTTATCGCTCACAAATACCACCAGGGTGTCGCGCTCGATGCCGAGTGTCCGAAGCTTTTCCAGCAATGCGCCCACCACGTCATCCTGCGCGAGCAGCATTGCGCTGTAGCCACGCAGGTTGATGTTGGCAATGGTGTCGCGCAAGCGCTCGAAGTAAACACGAGGCACCTGCAGTGGCGGCACGGGGGAGTTCATCGGGAAATACAGCAGAAACGGACGGTGCTTGTTGTTTTCGATGAAGTCGAGTGCACGGTCTCTGAAATAAAACATCAGGTACTGGTCAATGTCGACGATTTCGCCATTGATGCGGATTTGATTCAGCCCTTCTCGAGTCCAGGCGATGTCTTTACCTTCGTCGTGAAAGTCAACTTTAAGGCTGACCATCTCGGGATCGTCAAGACGCGTGAATTGCAGGCTGGTGTTGCCGTGAAACACCACGGAATAGTCAAAGCCACGGTTCTGCGGCAGAAAATCCGGGCCATGTCCGAGGTGCCATTTTCCGACGACTCCCGTGGTGTAACCGGCCGCCCTGAACAGTTCGCCGATGTTCTTTTCCGTGAGCGGAACGCCGCGTCGCAGGTACTCTGCCTCGCCCTGAAGCGGCGCGAGCGTTCCGTCTTCGAGGCGCGCCTCTCGGCGCTCTGGAAATGCGCCCGACGATACCTGCTGTTCGAATCCGAAGCGCTGTTGGTAACGCCCGGTGACAAGCCCCGCCCGCGACGGACTGCATAGCGGGGCTGAACTGTAGCCCGACGTAAAGCGAACGCCGTCGCGGCCGATACTATCGATATTCACAGTCTTGACTAACTCATTGCCATACGCCGACGGGTCGCCGTAGCCCATATCATCTGCGAGGATGACGATGACATTGGGTCGTCGCTGATTTTGATGCGTGATGTCATTGGTTGGCGTGTTGGTCACTCGACGCTCCTGGAAAAATTTTTATCAGTCACTGCCTGGATTGGAAACTATCTTTCCACGCCTTGGCAATCCTGATGAAGCCCTCAAGATCGGCGTCGCGTCCGGTGCAGGACGCCAACGTCCGGGCAACCGCAGGCGCCGCCTTGAGTGCGGCATCCACGTTCAGAAACAACAACCTCGAGCGCCTGGCAAGCACGTCTTCCACCGATCTTGCCCACGTATGGTTGGCGAGCCACACCACCTCGGGTTCAGTGGGTGCACGGTGCGCCATATCGGGCAGGCCCGAGGGGAGCACCCCATGGTCTGGGCACTGTGTCTTCAAAGGGTAATTGGGCAGGGCATTCAGGGCGTCAGTTGCCATCACAAGACAGGTGGTCCATTTGCCGCCGGTGATCGTTACAAGCCCTCGCGAGTCGACTTCGATTGAATGCTCTCTGCTGATGCGGTGTGTGGCCGAGCCGGAGTCGGCGCGAGGCTTCACCAGTGGCCGCAGTCCAGCCCAGGCGCTCAGGATGTCTGTCCGCCCAGGGGCGTGTGAAAGCACTCGAGAGACCTCGGTCAGGATCAGATCAATTTCCGAAGAAAACGGGAGCGGCTCGGTGCCTGGCGCAACCTCAGCGAGGTCGCGCGGCGTGTCGGTCGTGCCGATCACACAGTGTTTCAGCCAGGGGACGATAAACAACACGCGGCCGTCGGCGGTTCGGGGCAGCAGCAGCGCCTCATCCGAGGGAAAAAAACGCCGTTCAACCACAATGTGCACCCCCTGGCTGGGTTGCACCATTGGGGGGGCTGATCGAAGCCTGTCCACCCAGACGCCGGTGGCGTTGACCACATCGCGGGCACGCAACTGTCCACCAGCCCCGCTTTCCCGGTCGCTGAATTCAATTGCGAGATCGCCATCGGGCATGCGCGTTACCTGAGTTGCCTGTAAGCGATTGAGAACCAGGGCACCTGCCTGCGCAGCGCCGCGAGCCATTGCAATGGCAAGCCCCGTGTCGTCGAACTGGGCATCGCAGTAACTGACCGCGCCACGCAGCCCGCTTACTTGCAGGCCGGGGTAACGGTTGCGGGTAGCCGCCAGCGAGTATTGCTCGGTGCGCCCCAAACTTGAATCGCCAGCGAGCCAGTCGTAGGCGGTGAGCCCGACTCCGTAAAACCATCGCTCCCACCAGCGGTAGGCGGGCATCACGAACCGTAGTGGATGCGCAAGGTCAGGCGCGAGTTCGATCAATTTCCTGCGCTGTTGGAGGGCCTCGCGAACCAGGCTGATTTCGCCCTGAGCAAGGTAGCGAACCCCACCGTGCAGAAGCTTGGTCGAGCGAGACGAGGTGCCGCTCGCGAAATCGTGAGCCTCGATCAGCGCGACCGAGCGGCCTGCCCGAGCGGCGAGAAGTGCGACCGCCAAGCCGGTGGAGCCACCGCCCACGACCGCAAGGTCAAAGCCCTCGGGTCGGCTGAGTGCTGCCAGCGAGCGCTCGCGCATCGTTCTAGCTGCGAGCCCAGTCGCGTGACCGGTCTACGGCTGCGCGCCAGCGTTCACGATGGGTGTCGCGTCTGCTGTCAGACCACCGAGGCTCAAACCGCTGGTCGAGCTTCCAGCACTGAGCCACCGCCTCGAGTCCGGACCAGAAGTTGATCGCTAGCCCCGCGAGGGCAGCCGCACCGAACGCGGTGGTCTCTGTCATCGCTGGCCGCAAAACGGGGATTCCGGCAATATCTGCCTGCATTTGCATCAGTAGATTGTTTTGCGTGGCGCCGCCGTCGACGCGCAATTCGGTCACAGGCTTTCCTGCATCGCGTGCCATAGCCGTCATCAGATCTGCGGACTGTAGTGCGATCGATTCGAGCGCTGCGCGTGCGATATGCGCTCGCGTGGTGCCTCGCGTCATGCCTATCATCAAGCCACGCGCATGCCCGTCCCAGTCGGGTGCGCCGAGACCGGCGAAGGCGGGTACCAGCCACACATCCGCCGTGTCGAGAACGCTCGCCGCAAGCGGTTCAATATCCGAGGCGCGTTCAATCAAGCGCAGACCATCGCGTAGCCACTGCACCGTGGCACCGGCCATGAAGACGCTGCCTTCCAGGCACCAGACGGTTTCGGCGCGCGTCTGCCAGCCCAGCGTTCCAATCAGCTTGTTACTGCTGAAAGTCGGAGCGCCACCGGTGTTCATCAGCATGAAGCAGCCTGTTCCATACGTGTTTTTTGCCTGACCGGGTGAGAAGCAAGCCTGACCGAAGGTTGCCGCCTGCTGGTCGCCAGCGATGCCTGCGATCGGGATCGGCTTTCCGAACCACTGTGGATCGGTTTCGCCAACAATGCCCGATGACGGAACAATCGTGGGCAGCAGGGCCGATGGGATGCCGAACGTGGCCAGCAGCGACTCGTCCCACTGCGCGGTGGATAGATGCATCAGTAGCGTGCGCGACGCGTTGCTCGGATCGGTAAGGTGCAGCCGTCCGGCGGTAAGTTTCCAAACCAGCCAGCTGTCGATGGTGCCAAATGCGAGCTCACCTGCCTCGGCACGCGCCCAACCCTCCGGGATTTGCTCAAGCAGCCAGGCGATTTTGGTTGCTGAGAAATAGGCATCGAGCACCAGTCCGGTTTTTCGCTCGATAGCGTGATGTGCGCCGCTGGCACGGATTTGTTCGCAGGCGGAAACCGTTCGCCTATCCTGCCAGACGATCGCTCGGGCCAGCGGCATGCCGGTCGCGCGATCCCACAGTACCGTGGTCTCCCGCTGATTGGTGATGCCGATCGCCGCGGGCAAAGACCCCATGCGGTCGATCGCTTCGCGAGCAACGGCTAATTGGGTTTCCCATATTTCGAGCGCGTCATGTTCGACCCAACCCGGATGCGGGAAGTGCTGGGTGAATTCGCGCTGTGCGGTGATCAGTGCCTTGCCATCATGATTGAACGCGATTGCGCGCGAACTGGTGGTGCCCTGATCGATTGCCAGAATGTAGGTCATCCGACGATGCTCCGTTCAAAGAGGCTTCAGGGTTGCCTGCTGCTCAGGCAGGGGCGACCGCTGTGACCCGAAAGCCCGTGTGGCTGGTGGCACTGTTGGGGCTGTTGGCGCCGCGTGCTGACGTCCGATAGCGATTGCAGTACGAGGCATGACAGAGGAATGACCCACCGCGCTGCGAGCGACGGCCGCCTGCTCGCTGATCAAGTGGGTCGTGATCAGAGGTCTTCCTGTGATAGTCGGCATGGAACCAGTCCGCACACCACTCCCAAACATTGCCTGACGTGTTGTAGAGCCCGTAACCGTTTGCGTCGAAGGCATCGACAGGCACGGTTCCTGGCTGCCAGCCTGGCACCGGCGCGTTCGGAAACACACCCTGCCAGATGTTGCAGCGCCGCTCGCCCAGCGGTTCAAGTTCGTTTCCCCATGGGTAACGGAGCGCTTCGGCGCCACCGCGTGCGGCGTGTTCCCACTGGGCTTCAGAAGGCAGCGCCGTTCCACGCCAACGACAGTATTCGGATGCATCATTCCACGAGACATGGACCACAGGATGCCTGGGCAACCGTTGCCAGTCAGAGCCCAAGCCGTAAGGCGACCGCCATGATGCGCCAGGAACAATCATCCACCAGGGCAAGTCAGGAACGACCCGCCTGAGTTGCGCGCGCATCGGGGGCGGGATCTGCAGATAGAACACGAATGATTCGCCAGCCTCCTCGGCCTCGGTTCGATAGCCGGTTTCCTGTACGAACTCAGCGAACTGCCGATTGGTGACAGCCGTTGCGCTGATTCGGAAGGGGCTCAGGTGAACACGGCGGGCCGGCCCCTCACCATCGCTTGCGAAGCCCTCGGGGTCATTGGAGCCGATCCAGCTTGCGCCGCCTTCGATGCTGATCCAGTCCTCATCCTGAGCAGAGCGTGAGAGGACGACCTTTGCGACGCTCTCCTTTGGTTGAACCGCTGACGACGGTGCGCAGCATCGGCTCATCGTATCCGCCTCAGGCCTCTTCTTTTTCTTCCCAGAATGCGGGCTCTGGATTACGCGCCATGATTTCGAGAATTTTCTCGCGAGGGATTACGCCGCAACGTGCTGCCCATTCGTGAAATAGCGAAAGCATTTCCTGGACGCGTTCTGGGTAGTCGGCCGATCGGTCGTGCAGTTCGGTGCGGTCGGTATCGAGGTCATAGAGTTCCCAGGGATCCGGAAATTTCCGAACCAGTTTCCACTGACCGACCCGTACCGCAGCGTTGCCTTCATGCTCCCAGAACATGGGGCGATCGGGCAGTCCGTCGGCGTCAAATGCAGCCCTGAGGCTGGTGCCTTCAAGCGCCGGCACGGACTGGCCGTTGCGCTGGTCAGGGTAGGGGGTGCCCGTGACATCAAGCAGCGTTGCCATGATGTCGGGAAGATAGCCCGGGGTATGTCTGATCCCGCCCTGATCCTGGATTCCAGCAGGCCAATGTGCGATCAGAGGGGTGGCGATACCTCCCTCGTGAATCCAGTGCTTGTAAAGCCGGAAAGGTGTATTGGAGAGATTGGCCCACGCGGCCCCGTAGCTTTGGTACGTGTTTTCGGCCCCAGGCATCAGGTTGGGATTGTTACCAAAGTGAACTGGCTCGCCACTTCGCGTATGCGAGCGCGCGATTAGCAATTGATTGACGAGCACATCGACCGTGACACCTTCTGGAATGTCCTCTGCGCAGGCACCGTTGTCCGCCAGAAAAATGATCAGCGTGTCCTCAAAGATGCCAGCCTGCTCAAGCGATGCCACGATGCGTCCGATACCCTGGTCCATACGGTCGACTTGCGCTGCGTACACCTCCATGCAGCGAAGAAGCCATGCCTTTTCTTCAGCCTCGGTCCAGGCGGGCTGGGAAGGATCGCGCTCTGACAGCCCCCACTCGGGCTTCAGGATGCCCGCGCTTACCAGCTTTCTCAGTCGCTCGATTCGCAGTTGATCCCAACCGGCATCAAAGCGACCGCGATACTTGGCGATATCGGAATCGTGTGCGTGCAACGGCCAGTGCGGCGCGGTGTAGGCGACGTACATGAAGAAGGGCTGATCGGCATGGTCGCGAGCGTGCGTCTTGACATAGTCAACCGCCTGATCGCTGATCGCGTCGGTGTAAAAAAATTCAGGGTTGTCGCGTGCTTCATGCTCGGCATTGGCGTTGCCGCGGGTAAGTGTGTTGGGGTCGTAGAAACTGCCAGCACCGATGATGGTTCCGAAGAATTCATCAAAGCCACGCTGCATCGGCCAGGCACTGGTGGGGCTGACCAGGTTGCTGGCCACATGCCATTTACCGCTCATGTAGGTGCGATAGCCGTTGCCCCGAAGCGCTTCAGGAATCGTGACGCATTGCTCGGAGAGGTTGCCCGAATAGCCTTCCGGGCCGAGATCGTAGGTGAGTACGCCGATGCCGGTCTGGTGGGGGTGCAAGCCCGTGAGCAGTGACGCGCGCGAGGGACTGCAGCGCGCCGTGTTGTAGAACTGGGAAAAGCGCAGACCGCGTTTTGCGAGTCGGTCGAGTGTTGGCGTTTCGATCTCGCCGCCATAGCAACCGATATCGCTAAAGCCCATGTCGTCATTCAGTATCAACACGATATTCGGTCGTCGGCTCAAGGCAGTTCTCCGGTTATTTGGATGCGAGGGTGGGCTGTCAGGGGGCGAGTCTGCCGCCATCGTGCTCGCTGAAAAGATGCACGCTTCCCAGGCGTGGGCTCACACGAAGGCGAGTGCCCTCGGCGGGAAGATCGCGGCGTTGGGTACGCATTTTGGCGGGCTGCCCGGCAATCGACAGATTGACAATTGCGCTGTCTCCGAAGTCCTCGACGAACTCAACTTCGGCCGCGAGACCCCCTTCGGTGCAGGGTTCAAGATCGCCTGGCCGAATACCCGCCAGTACGGGCTGGCCAGGATTGGCATGCGACGCAAACAGGTAGTCCAGTACGTCGTTGCCCAGACGCAGGCGCCCGTCTTCAAGCCGCGCGGGAAACAGATTCATGGGGGGTGAGCCGATGAAGGCAGCCACCTGAGCCGTGGCAGGCTGATCAAAAATCTCGTGGGGTGTGCCCACCTGCGCAAGCCGACCATCCATGAAAATCGCAATCCGGTCTGCGATTGTCATGGCCTCTTCCTGGTCGTGGGTCACGTAGATGGCGGTGACGCCGAGCGAGCGCTGCAGCCTGCGCAACTCTGCCCTGGTTTCCAGGCGCAGCTTGGCATCAAGATTCGACAGGGGCTCATCGAGCAGGAAGAGCCTGGGTTTACGCACGATGGCGCGCGCGAGCGCGCAGCGCTGCTGCTGCCCTCCTGATAGCTGTCCCGGGCGTCGGTCAAGCAGATGTCCGATCCCCACCCGGGCAGCGGCGTCACTGACAGCCTGTTCGATGGCCGAAGCGGGCTCTCGGATCATCTTGAGAGGGAAGGCAATGTTCTCGCGCACCGTCATGTGGGGGTAAAGCGCATAACTTTGGAACACCATGGCGACGTCCCGTGCGCCAGGCTCGGCATGGCTCACGTCGGTGTCGTCAAGCAGCACCCGTCCGCCATCGAGTGTTTCCAGCCCGGCGAGCAGTCTCAGCGTGGTGGTCTTACCCGACCCGGACGGGCCCAGGAAGGCGAAGAACTCGCCAGGCTTAACCTCAAGATCGATTCCGTGCAGCACCGTGGTTTTGCCGTGCCGCTTGACGGCGCCTTCGATCCGTACGCTTGCCGAGCGGCTCATCGCCTGCCTCCTCCTTTGACGGCGCCTACCGTGAGGCCCTTGACGATATGCCGCTGCGCAGCCAGACCAATCAGGATGACGGGCGCCATGGCCAGCATGGCCGCAGCAGACAGAAGCGCCCACTGGGTCTGCTCAACTGAAATGAAGTTGTACATCGCCACCGTGACCGGGCGCACCGTGTTGCCGCCCAGCACAACCGCGAACAAAAACTCGTTCCATGCGTTCAGAAAAACGAAGATGGTGGTTACCGCGATTCCACCTCGCGCCTGCGGCAGGATCACGTACCAGAGGGTCCGCAGGCGTCCGGCACGATCGAGCAGTGCAGCCTCTTCCATCTCAAAGGGAATGTCTTCGAAGTACGTGATCATCAGCCAGATTGCAAACGGCAACGAGAACGTGAGATAGATCGTCGTGATCCCGGCATAACTGTCGAGCCCGCCGATTTTCTGCAGCACGATGTAGTAAGGAATGATCAGACCCACAGGCGGCAGCATCTGCGTGGCGAGCACGTAGAAGCCAGTGGTGCGCTTGAACCGCATCTTCAGCCGCGCCATGGCATAGGCGGCCGGAACGGCAAACAGCATGGTGACCACGGTTGCGCTGCTGGTCACGATCAGACTCGACCAGAGGTTGGGCAGGATTGATCGGCTGCCTTCCAACACCGCGCGGTAGTTGTCGAGCGTCGGCGTAAAAAACAGCACCGGTGGCCAGGCCAGCACGTCGCGTTCGGTTTTGAACGAGGTCAGTAAGCCCCAGACCACAGGGAATGCCCAGATCAGCACGAGGCAGGCCGCGGCGATCAACATGAGCAGTCGGCGAGCGGCCGCGCCCGTTTTGTGCCGATTCGCGGCCGTCATGACCGGGCTCGTCGCAACCGGAACATCAGCCAGGAAACGCCCAGCGTGATGGATAAAAGCACCATCGCAAGCGCGCTGCCGTATCCCAAATTGAGTTCAACAAACGAGGTGCGATAGGCATAGAGATTGAGGATCTCGGTGGCTGATCCCGGGCCGCCTCCGGTGGCAGCATAGATGGCCGCGAAGGCTGAGAGCGCGGTCATCATCCGCAGGATGACCACCATGATGATGGCTGGCCGGATAAGCGGCAGTGTGATGTAACGGAACCGTTGCCACGCGCTGGCGCGGTCCAGCCTGGCGGCCTCGTATACGTCGGGGGGCAGTGTGGCAAGCGATGCAAGCAGAACGAGAAACGCAAAGGGCGTCCATTGCCAGGTGTGAATCGCAATGACCGAGATGAGGGCAAGATCGGGGTCACCCAGCCAGTTGTGCGACCCGAGCCCGATTGCGCGGGTGACCATGTCAACCAGCCCGAAATCAGGTGAGAGAACGAGTGTCCGCCAGAACAGCCCGACCACCACGGGGGCAAGCACAATCGGCAGAATTAGCGCGATCCGGATTGCGCCCTGACCGGTTGGCATACGCAGGACCAGCAGCGCAAACGAAAGTCCGATGATCACCTGCAGGCTGACGGTGGTACCGGTGTAGATCAGCGTCAGCCAGAGCGAGTTCCAGAACCGTGGATCGCTGCCCATCGCAAGGTAATTGCCCAGGCCTGCAAAGCCTCGCAGCCAGGGCATGCTGAAGTTCAGCTGCTGAAGCGAGTTCCAGCCCAGATAGATGAGCGGTACCGTTGTCGTGATCAACAGCACCACCAGCGCCGGTGCCAGAAGCCATGCGGCAAAGCGGCGGTCCTGCGCTTCAAGGGTCAGCGGCGGTGTTGACATGGGGTCTGGCCACCGAGGCCGCGGGTTACGCGGCTTCGGTGGCGGTGTACCGAAGAAACTCAGTTATCCGCGCAAAATCTGCTGGATGCGCGTCTGGGCCTCGTCCAGCGCAGCCTTTGCCGTTTTCTGGCCGACCAGCGCCGCCTGAATGCCGGTGGCCATGGTTTCGCCGATGGCAGGCCATTGCGGCACACGCGGACGCCATTCGACATCGGTATCCTGCGCCAGCGTATCCAGGGCGGTTCGGATGAAATTGTCGCCCATGCCCGCCATGGAGGATGCGAAATTGGGTGACTGCCATGACGACGTGCGGTTCACACCCGAGCGCTTGGCTGCGCCCGCGAACTGCCAGGAGGTTCGCGCCTGGGTCTCTGCCGCTGTGGCCCATTCAATGAACAACCAGGTGGCTGTTTTGGCACGCTGCGACAGTGCCGAATTGATGGGAAAGCTCCAGTTCCAGATGGAGGTCACGCCTTTGCCTGCAGGGCCTTTGGGCCAGCGGGCAAACCCGATCTTGCCAATGACTTTGGATTTTTCTGGATTGTTGAGCACTGCTGCCGACGAGTGCGCGTCAAGATAGCAGCCCAGGGTGCCCTGTGAGAACGCGTCGGCAATGTCGGGCCAGTTCCAGTTGCGTACCGCGGGCGGCGCGTAGCGGTTCAGCGCATCAACGTACCATTCAAGCGCCCGCACTGCGATTGGCGAGTTCACAACCAGGTTGCTGCCTTCAAACCAGCCGCCGCCGAATCCGCGCAGAATCGAGGGGTAGATGTACATATTCTGTCCCGCACCGGCGAACCCTCGCATGGCGAGTCCATACATGCGGTTGGCAGGATCGGTGAGCGCCTTGGCATTGGCCAGCAACTCGTCGTAGGTGGTGGCGGGTTTGAGCCCTTTGGCGTCGTAAAGGTCTTTGCGATAGACCTGTACGGTGACCTCACCGTCAAAGGGCATGCCATAAGGTTTGCCGTCGATTGACACCGCGTCGCGCCAGGCTTTCAGGATGTCGTTGTAGTTGAACCATGCCGGATCGGTGAGCCTGGCATCCGACAGATAGCGGTCAAGCGGCTCCACCCACTTATTGGCAACGTAGAGCGGGTAGTACATGGGGTCAGCGGCATGCGTGGCATAGGTGGCCGTTTTGGAGGACAGATCGAGCATGGCCTTCTGCCGAATCTGCCCGGGTGGCACTTTTTCAAAGCGAAGTTTGATGCCGGTGAGCGCTTCAAACTGCGGTTGCAGGCTGATCAGATTATCGAAATAGCTGGCGGGTATCACGGCCACGGTTATCGACTCACCCGCAACCTGCTTCCAGTCGATCTTGGCTGACTGATAAGCGGCAAGATCGCCTGCCTGTGCGTGGGCAGGTGCCGGCAGTAACTGTGCTGCTGCGACTGCGCCGCCCAGTGCTGCGCCCCGTGCAAGGGTTTCGCGACGGTTGGGGTCGAATCGGTCGCGATTGCTGGAATGGCCCATGCTGTCTCCTCGTGATGGATGTCTTGAACCTGAGCGAAATTCGCCGGTTGGTGTAATCGTTTACATTCGGCAACATAACAAAGGTTCAACCAATCGTCCAGGAGTGAAGTTCCGGTGGTCAAAGCGAGGTCTGCAGGCAGTCGCCTGTTGGTGGATGACGCTCAGGTGGTGCGCGCTTCGGCACTTGATGTGGCACGCCAGGCTGGCGTTTCGAGCGCCACCGTATCGCGGGTGCTGAATTCGCCTGAGCGGGTCGATCCGCACACCCGGGCGCGCGTGCTCGAGGCGGTTCGTCAGCTGCGCTATGTTCCGCACGGTGCCGCGCGTTCGCTTCGAAGCCGTCGCAGCTGGATGATAGGCGCAGTGGTGCCATCGTTTGAGTACGCGCTCTATGCGCGGACCACCAGCGCGCTCCAGCGACGTCTCAATGCGCAGGCCTATTCGGTGGTCGTGGCTGAGCACCACTACGATCTGGCCAAGGAAATGAGCGTTGCGGCGCAACTCATCGAACACGGAGTCGACGCGTTCATGTTTGTTGGGCTCGACCATGCGCCTGAGCTTTTCGCGCTTCTGGAGGAGCATCAACGCCCGTACGTCCTGACCTGGGGGGCCGATCCGCGCTCGCCCCATCCGAACATCGGGTTCGATAATGCGGCTGCGACCCATGCGATGGCGCGTCATCTGATTGCGCTAGGCCACCGACGTTTCGGGTTGTTAAGTGCCGAGCCCCAGCACAACGATAGAGCGCGCGCGCGGGGAGCGGGGTTGCGACGGGCCCTACGCGAGGCGGGGCTCAGTCTTGACGCCCGCCACATCAGGTATGCGCCGATCTCATTGCGTGCGGCCGAGGCGGCCATGAGCGAGCTTTTGATGCTTCCGGATCGACCGACCGCGGTGCTGGGTACCAACGACGTGTTTGGTGTCGGGGCGTTGCTGGCGTGTCGCCGGCTGGGGGTGCGCGTTCCTGAGGATATTTCAATTACCGGCGTCGATAACACCGAACTTGGCGAAACCCAGCAGCCCGGGCTCACCAGCGTGGCGACCCCGATTGTTGAGGTCGGCAGCGCCGCTGCCGAGCATCTGATCGCGAGGCTGGAAGGAAGGGGTTGGGAACGGTGTCTCAGCCTGCCAGTTCAGTTGGTCTTCAGAACCAGTACCGGACCAGCGCCGAAGTTGCGTCGCTCGATGCGGTAGGCGGGGGGCTCATGGAGCCCACCCAACCGATGCTCAATCGGCAAACTTCCAAACCTTGCGCGCCACATCCGGCGTAAGAATCCGGTGCGGAATGTCGCCATCACCGGTGTCACGGATCTGGTAAGTGTTCAGGCCGCGGAAGGTTTTCAGCTGCGTGAATTCCTTCATGATGGTTTCACGTGCTTTGGCGGGTGGTGTGGTGCCGTCGACGCCATTGCGGCGAAGGATGTCCGCCAGCAGCAACATGGCGTCATAGGCGATGTTGTTGTTGGCCATGTTGGCCGGAATACCCAGTGCGGGATCCTTGATGCGGTCAACGTAGCGCTGCACCACCGACTTATACAGCGCGTTGTCGCCGTTGCCCTCCTCGTTGGTCGAGAACCCGATGGTGTGCCAGTTTGAGCCCGCCTCACCCACGTTGTTCACGAACGAGCCCGGCCAGATGATGGAGTTGCCCAGCACCGGCTTGCGATAGCCCTGGGATGCGAACTCTTTGGCAAGCAGAATTCCGGAGGGCGTAAGTGCCACCGCGAATACTGCATCCGGGTTCAACGCTCTCACCTTGATGGCGACCGGCGACAGGTCGGTTGCTCGGGTGGAGAACTCGATGACCTCAGCCACCTGGAGACCATTTTTACGAGCGAGCGCCTCGAAGATTTCGGCTCCGGCCTTGCCGGAGGCCTCACGAACGTCGGCCACGATTGCCACGCGCTTCACCTCGGGATACTTCTTGAGGAACGCGGCGAAGCCCTGGGGGATGGCGGTGTCATCGGCCGGTCCGAGTCGCAGCGTCCAGGGGCGCACGGTGATGCCGGGCTTGCTGGCGTTGACCGTAATGGCGGGCATCTTGAGCTGGTTGGCGATGGGGCTGACGGTTTCCCACTGCGTGCCGGTCATCGGGCCGATCACGCTGAAAGCGCCCTCGTTCAGGAGCTTGCGGAACAGCAGCACCGCCTGGCCCGGATCGAGCTGACTGTCTTCGGTTTGCAGCACGACCGGACTGCCGTTGATTCCGCCCTTGGCATTGATGTCCTCCACTGCGATCTTCATGACCACTTCCTGCAACTTTCCGTACGACGATGCCGGACCCGTCATGATCGCAATGTGCCCGATCTTGATGGGCGGCTTTCCCTGCGCACCGAGTCGGGGGGCCCACGCGGCCGTGGCGAGGGCTCCGGCGGCGCTGGCCGCCGTGATCAAAAACTGCTTGCGGGTTTGCATGATGTGTCTCCTGGTGTTTTTGCTTTGTTGAAATCAGTGAGCGCTACCGTGGCCCAGATAACCTGCCACGATCGCCGGGTCGCTGGCTAGTTCGCTGGCAGGGCCCTCGGCAATGAACACGCCCTGCGCCAGCACATACGCGCGCTGCGCGAGGGCCAGAGCCCTGCGAACGTTCTGCTCAACAATCAGGGTCGTGACCCCGCTGTCGCGCAATTCCGCCAATACCTTGAATACCTCTTGCGTCAGAAGCGGTGATAACCCAAGCGAGGGTTCGTCCACCAGCAGAATCTGAGGCCGGTTGATGATGGCGCGTGCGAGCGACAGCATCTGCTGCTCACCGCCTGATAAATTGCCCGCCAGCTGAGTGCGACGCTCATTGAGCCGCGGAAAGCGCTCAAATACCGCCTGGACCGCGGCCTCGAATGGCTGGCTGCAGGGGCGGATTTCCCAGGCAAGCAACAGATTTTCTTCGACGGTCATCTGCCTGAGCGTGCCGCGGCCTTCGGGTACATGCAGCAGACCGGCGCGCGCGAGCTGATGCGCGCCAACCGAACCGATTTGAAGTTCGCCAGCGGGCACGCGCAACCGCGCCTCGCCACCGGCCACCGGCAGCATGCCGGACAACGCCTTCATCAGCGTGGTTTTGCCCGCACCGTTCGCGCCGACGATTGCAACGGTTTCTCCTGCTCTCAAAGAAAAACTGACACCCCGAAGCGCCTTGATTGCGCCGTAGGCAACCTGCAGCTGAGTGACTTCGAGGATGGGTGCGCTCACGCTGCAGCCCCCGCGGTGGCGGGCTCGTCGTCTCCCAGGTAGGCGCGGCGTACATCAGGATGCGACAGGACCGACTCGGGTACACCGTCGGCGATCTTTCGACCGTAGTCGAGCGCGACGATTCGATCCGACAGCGCCCGAATGAGGCTCATGTCATGCTCGATGAGCGCGATTGCCTTGACCCTGGGCCGCGCGGTGCGAATGTCTTCAACCAGTTGCGCGGTTTCGGTTTCGTTCATGCCCGCTGCCGGCTCATCGAGCAGCAGCATCTGAGGGCGGCCTGCCAGCGCGCGGGCAATTTCAAGGCGCCGCGCTTCGCCGTAGGCAAGACTGTCGGCCCGATGATCGGCTTTGGCGGCAAGCCCCATCAACGTGATGAACTCCATGGCCTCGTCGACCGCCGCCCGACGCCGACCGCTAGGCAGCCACGCAGACAGTACCGAGCGAAGGGGCGCGACCGAGAATGTTTTATTGGCGACCATCACGTTTTCAAGCACCGTCATCCGCCGGAACAGCCGAATGTTCTGGAAGGTTCTGGCAATGCCGAGACGCCCGATCTGATGGAGCGCAAGCGCGGTGATGTCAACGCCGCGAAATCGGATTGAACCTTCGGTGGCTCTGTAAAAACCGGTGATCGTGTTGATCAGCGCGGTTTTGCCCGCACCGTTGGGGCCAATGATGCCGAGAATTTCGCCTTCGAACAGATCGAGATCGATTCCGTCGATGGCTTTGACGCCACCGAAGATCTTGCGCAGCGACCTCACCTCGAGCACGCTCGTCATCGTCGCGTACCCTGACTGAGCTTCGCTGTGATGACCCGAAACGACAAGAGTCCTTCAGGCCTGAACAGCAGCATGACGACAATGACAAGTCCGAAGATGGTGGGCCGCCATTCGGCCAGTACGCGGAAATACTCGGGCAGCAGCGTCATGATGGCCGCACCAAGCACCGGACCAAACATGTTGTTGACGCCACCCAGGATGACGTACAGCACAACGTAGATCGACACCAGAATGTCGAAGTTGTCGGGCCGCACGAAGTTCATGAAGTGGCCGTAAAGCGCACCCCCCACCGCGGCAATGGCAGCGCCCACTGCGAAGGCTGCGAGCTTCACCCAGGCGGTGTTGATTCCCAAGGATTCCGCAACGCGATCGTCTTCGCGTACCGCATCGAGTATTCGCTGAAGCGGGCTGATCGACAGACCCCAGAGCGCCGCGCCGATGACTGTAACCGCCACCATGACGGTGGTGAGATCAGCGCCCATCATGCCGCCGAAGCCCTGCACGCCACCGACAAACTTGAAGTTCTCGAGCCCAACCCTGACGCAGAACGTGACGCCGATGGTGACCATGATGAGATAGATGCCGCGCACCCGGAGCGCTGGCCAGCCGATCAGCATGGCGAGAAACGCGCTCAGCACTGCGGCAGCCAATGCGGCGGGCACCAGCGGTAGGCCAAGCTTGACGGTGAGCACGCCCGACGCATAGCAGCCGATGGCCATGAAGGCGCCCTGCGCGAACGACAGGTTGCCAGCCAGCAGCACCACATACACGCTCCATGCCAGGATCAGGTTGATGCCGGTAAAGAACAGCTGGTCGGCGATCACACCCGCTGCTCCCCGGCATGCATGCCGCTGAACAGACCGCCACGCCGCCACAGTAGGACGATCAGCATGGCCACCCAGACCGTCATTTCGCCCAATCGACCCAAGCCAAACTGGAAGGTGAGCGCCTCCAGCACGCCGATCAGGAGGCCTGCGATCACCGCGCCACGCAGATCACCCATTCCGCCGATCGCCATGATCGCGACCGCTTTAAGCCCGAAGGTAAGACCGATCTCGGGGTTGGCAACGCCGGTTCGCAGCGCAAGCAGCAGTCCCGCCACGGCCGCGAGTGCCGACGATACGAAAAACACGGTTTGGGTAACCCGGCGCACGTCAATGCCCAGCAGGGCTGCGTTGGCGGGCGATTCGGCCACCGCGCGAATCCGTCGGCCTGCTGAGGTGCGCGAGACCGCAAGATGTAACGCCAGCATCAACGCAAAGGTGATGGCGAGAATGATCAGCTGAACCCACAGAAACTTCACGCCCGCAATCGTGAAGCCCTCCTTGAACACACCTGAGGTCAGCCCCAGGTCAACGGGTTCGGAGCCCCAGACCTTGTGTGTGATGTCGACCAGCACCAGCCCCAGCGATAGCGATGAAAGCGCCGCCGTGATCTTGGCGTCCTCGCTTTGAAATCGCCGGAAGCTGATGAACTCGGTGAGCAGGCCCATCAGCCCGCCAACCACGAACGCGACCGGGAAGGCCCACCAGACCGAGGTGTAGGCGGCACATACGAACCCCACGACGCCGCCGAACATGAACACCTCGGGGTGCGCGAAGTTCAGCTTGTCGAGCACACCGATGACCAGCGTGAATCCGATGGCGACCAGCGCGTACATCGCGCCGATCACGAGCCCGTTGCTGATCTGGCCTAGAAGCATGGCGGCCCGCGGGTGGCGTCGCCGTGGATCAGGCCGTTGCCAGTGCTTCGGCTTTTTCGGTTCCCAGTGCCTTGATGGCCGGTAGCACGTCGCGAGCAAAGCGCTCCATGTTGGCGCGTGTCATGTCTTCGGGCAGCGTGCCGAACTGACACATCGTGAGCAGGTTGCCGAAGCGCATGTCACGCCAGTAGCTTTCGAGCATTTCGCAAACCGTGCTGGCGCTGCCGCAGAGGAACATGCCGAGCTCCACCGCCTTTTCAAGCGTGATGTCGCCTGACAATGAGCCTTTGGCCGCCGCAATGCCACGCAGTGATTCGCGCGAGGTGTAGCCAGGCGGCAGCAGCATTTCGAACGGCATCTTCAGAAAGCGGTTGCGGAAGATTTCGAAGTGGGGCTTGGCCTCGCGGCGGGCCGCTTCATCGCTTGCGCCGACATACACCGGCACGGCCCAACCAAGCTGATGATCGCCCGGCTCATATCCGGCACCGCGCGCGGTCTCGCGATACAGGTTGAGATATTTTTCAACCGCCTTCGCGGGGCTGAAGGTTTGCAGATAGGTGTAGCGGCGATCAGGGTGCGAGGCCCAATCGATGGTTTCCTTGCTGCCCTGCGAGGGAATCCAGATGGGCGGATGGGGACGCTGGAAAGGACGTGGCCACAGGTTGACATAGCTGACGTTGTAGTGCTTGCCCTGGAATGAGAAGGGGCCCGGATCGGTCCAGGCGCGCACGATCAGGTCATGCGCTTCGTGAAAGCGGTCGTGCGAGAAGGTGGGGTTCACGCCAAAGGTGTGGTATTCGGCGCCGATGCCGCGCACAAACCCGCTGATCAGGCGACCGCCCGTGATCACGTCGATCATCGCGTGTTCTTCAGCGATGGTAAGCGGATGTTCCCGCAGCGGCAGCGCGCTGCCCAGAATGGCGATCTTGGCCCGTGTCGTACGTCGCGCAAGCGCGCTGGCGGTGACAATGGGCGAGGGCATGATGCCGTAGGCGGTCTGGTGATGTTCGTTGACGGCCACGCCATCCCAGCCCAGGGTTTCGCCGTATTCCAGTTCATCGAGGAACCGGTTGTAGAGCTGATGACCCTTGACCGGATCAAACAACGCATTGGGCAGTTTCATCCAGACAGTGTCGTAGGCGCTCGACTTTTGAAGGTCAAGGTCGGCATAGGGCATCAGATGGAACAGGATGACTTGCATGGCATTACTTCCCGGATAAGAATTTGAACAGAACGTCGCAGAACTGGTCAGGCCGCTCGGACTGCGGTAAATGACCGCAGTCAGGCACCACAGCGATCGAAGCCTGGGGCATCGCCTCGCGGAACGCCTGGGCGGCGCCGACTGGAAGAATCTTGTCCTGCTCGCCCCAGATGATCTGGGTGGGTACGTCGATGCGGCTGATCCACTTATGAAGCTTGGGGTCATGCAGCCGCGGTTCCCAGGCCAGTCGCGCGAACGTGAATCGATTTTTCAGGAGTATCTCCTGCTGCTCGGGGCTGGGCGGTGAGGCGAGCATTCGGTCGGCGAGTGTCTGGTCGTGAAAGGTGTTTCGAATGCGCTGTTCGGGGCTCCAGAGAAAGACGTCACCGGGTACAACGCCGGGCGTCCGGATGCCAGAGGGTCCGATGAGTGACAGCGTTTTGATTCGGGAGGTATCTCGCACCGCGATTTCAAGTGCCAGCCAACCACCGATTGAACTGCCCAGCACATGGGCCCCAGACAACTGGTGGTGGCGCATGAAGTTGAGGTAGTAGTAGGCCAGGTCGTGAATATTTTCGAGCCAGTCGGGCTCGTCGGATTGGCCAAAACCAGGATGCTCGGGAATCCAGACATCGAACCGTTCAGCGAGCTTCAGCATGAACGGTTGGATGCCGGTTACACCGTTGGCACCGTGAAGATAGAGAAGTGGCGCACCCTGGCCGCCGCGCAGCAGCCGGGTTTTACAGCCGTCAATCTGAACGAAGCTTTCGACAAAACTCACCCTGGTTCCTCCGGATCGGACCGCGCTTGTATTTGATTTTGAAGGCCGCCGCGCGTGTACGTCAGCCCCACAGGGTATGCAGATAGCAAAAGCTTGTAAAGGCTCCAGGACAGGGTAACCCATCACCTGGCTCACGGGTTCCCACTTCCTGCTCTGCAAATCCGATACGAAGCCGGGCTCACAACATTGACCATTTCATTTTGACGGGCATAGCATCCCCACGAACTGCCTGGGGAGAAAGCGTTGCAGCAACTGCGAGCACGAGTGGCCGAGCGTGGCTACGTACTGAACGGCTACTGTCAGATGCCGAGTCCGGCGGCTGCGGAAATCTATTGCCGTCAGGGCTGGGATGTCGTCACGCTTGATCTTGAGCATGGCTCCATGGGGCTCGATGGCGCCATCCGGATGCTGGAAGTCATGGCAGCCGCTCCGGTGTTGCCCTTCGTTCGCATCCCCAAACTTGATCCGGGATTGATCGGACCGCTTCTCGATGCAGGGGTGCTGGGTGTGACCTGCGCCATGATTGAAAGCGCCGATGAGGCGAAGGCGCTGGTATCGGCCTGTCGTTATCCGCCGGCCGGTCGTCGCAGCATGAGCCATCTGGCCCGTGCAGGGCTTATCTACGGGCCTGAATACGCCCGGCATGCGGACGAGTGGGTATCGGTCTTTGCCATGGTGGAAAGCGACCAGGGGCTTCGCCAGGTCGAAGCCATTGCATCGGTACCGGTCCTTACCGGGATCTACATGGGCCCGGTGGATCTGGCAATGTCACTGCTTGGCCGTGTGCCGGCGCTTGGCACACGCGACCCTGATGTGGATCGTGTGATTGATGGCGCCATGACGCGGGTGGTGGATGCCTGCCGCAACGCCGGTGTGATCGCGGGCATCAACGCCCCTAATTCTGAGCAGGGTGTTCAGATGCTTGCGCGCGGGTTTCAATTCCTGACGCTCTCCTCGGATACGCGAGCCCTGGCGCTGCAGTCCAAAGCGTGGGTTGACGGTGTACGCAAGGCCGTCCCGTCGCTGCCTGGACATGGGGCAGGCACGGGTCGTGGAACGCCCTCGTGAATCGTTCCGACGCTCGCGTGGCGCTGATCACCGGCTGCGGTAAAGCGCAGGGCATTGGGAGCGCCACCGCGCGCGCGCTGTCGGCCAGTGGCTTCACGGTCGTGGTCAGCGACGTGGCGCCTCAAGGGGTTGCCAACGATCACGATGCACTCGCCGATACGCCCGCTGATTGGCGCGGCCTGCCATCGCTGGTTGAAGAACTTCAGGGACACGCAAGCGCTGTCTACGGCGATGTGTCGATTGAGCGCGATGCGGATGCGATAGTGGGCGAGGTGCTCGACCGATATGGGCGGATCGACGTGCTGGTCAATAACGCGGCCGCGCCCCACGGTGATGATCGCGTCCCGATTGACAGCCTGTCGTTGGCGGCTTGGGAGCGCGTGATGTCGGTCAACGTCCGCGGGATGTTTCTGATGACGCGTCGCGTGGTCGGACCGATGCGCGAACAGGGCTGGAGTCGAATCGTCAACGTCTCATCGGCGATCACCCGGCATCCACTTCCGGACCGCGTCGCCTACACCACATCCAAGGCGGGCGTGCTGGGCCTGACGCAGGCCCTGGCGGTTGAAGTCGCAGCCTCAGGGATTACGGTGAACGCGGTCTGCCCGGGGTCCATCGTGACCGCACGTGCCATCAGTTCCACGCGACTCGCGGGCTGGACCGACCTGGAGGCGGGGCTTGCAGCCCGTACCCGGGGCATTCCTGCGGCCCGGCACGGCAGCGTTGCCGAGGTGGCTGCAACCATTTCGTTTCTCTGCTCGGATGCGGCGGGCTATATCACCGGACAGAGCTTGTATATCGATGGTGGTGGATTACCGCATCCAGCCAAGCCAGGTTGATTCACAGGGAGTTTTTCAGATGCCTCAGCAGCCATGAGCGAAGTCATCGGATTTATCGGGCTTGGCGCGATCGGCTCGCCGATTGCGAGGCGGCTGGCCCAGGCGGGTTTCAATCTGGTGGTTCACGACGTGCGTCCCGAGGCCATGCGGCCGTTCGAAGGGCTTGCACGGATTGCGAACGCCAGCGCGGAAGTCGGTGAGCAGGCCGAGATCGTGTTCGCGTGCCTGCCCGGGGTGAATGCCCATCGCGAGGCGATTCTCGGCGCAACCGGTCTGGCGCGTGCAAAGCGCGTGAAACTCTGTGTCAATCTTGGAACACTCGGTGAACCGCTGCTGCTCGAGTTGGAGCGTGGACTGCTTGATGCAGGCATTGCCACCCTTGACGCCCCGATTACCGGCGGTGTGCCGCGCGCCGAATCGGGAACGCTGACCGCAATTGTTTCGGGTGATCGCGCCTGGTTTGAGCGGGTGGAGCCTGCCATGTGCAGTTATGCCAACAAGCGGGTCTGGCTGGGCCCCCGGGTCGGCAGCGCGCAGGTCATGAAGGTGGTCAACAACGCGATTTCGCTATCCAACCTGGTGATCGCTGCCGAGGCGATGCTGGTGGGCGCTCGCGCTGGGATTGATCCGCGTGTGATGCTTGATGTGATCAATAACGGCAGTGGCCAGAACAGCGCCACGTTATCCAAGATTCCCGCTGAGGTGCTCACTGACCGCTTCAACTTCGGTGGCTCGCTCGCGATCGTTGTCAAAGATCTGGAAGCCTTTGTTGCGCAGGCCGATAGCCAGGGCATGCCGATTCATTCGGTGCGAACAGTGCTTGAAGCGTTTCGTACCGCCAAACAGCAGCTGGGGGGCGACGGCGATGTCACGGAAGTGGTGCGCCCGCTGGAACAGCTTGCCGGCGTTACGTTGCGGGATGGTGGAACCCGCTGACAGGCGACAGGCGCGCGCGCCGACGGTTCGCCCTACTTCGTTCCGTAAAGCCTGTCACCAGCATCGCCCAGACCGGGCAGGATGTAACCGTTCTCATCGAGTTCGCGGTCAATTGCCACGGTATGAACCGCAACGGACGGATGGTGCTCATGGAAGCGTGCAAGACCTTCGGGCGCGGCCAGCAGGCAGGCAAAGCGAATCGAACGCGCGCCGGCCTCGGTGATTCGGTCGACCGCTGCAATGGCTGAATGACCCGTTGCCAGCATCGGATCGAGCACGATGACATCACGGTCGCCGCTGTCGTCCGGCAACTTGCAGTAGTACTCAATCGCATCGAGTGTGGTCGGGTCGCGGTATAAGCCCACATGGCCGACCCGGGCGCCTGGCACCACATCGAGCATCCCATCCAGCAGGCCCAGCCCCGCGCGCAGGATCGGTACAAACACAATCTTTTTGCCGTCGATGACCGGTGAGTGCATGCGCTCAAGCGGGGTTTCAATCTCGGTGTCCACGGTGGGAATGTCGCGTGTCAACTCATAGGCGAGCAACATCGCGATTTCATGCATCAGGCGCCTGAAACTGTTGGTACTGCGATCTTTCTGGCGCATCAACGTGAGCTTGTGCTGCACCAGTGGATGACGAATCAGGTGAAGTGGGGCGCTTGCACTCATGGGTTCAGTGTGTCCGGTTGGGTTGCAGGAACTATCAGAAGACCGATCCAGCGGTATCCACCTCGAGGGGCGGTCGGCCGCCCCGCAGGCGCTCCGCGAGGTGGCGGCCGGCCGCCCAGCTTCCTCCCTCCAGGATGCAGGCCAGGGGCAGGGACGTGGCATCGCGATTCAACTGCCGTCGCACCTCTTCAGCGATCGCGTCGAGCAGCGTGACCGTCAGTGCGCGCCATTCGATGATGAGGGGGTCAGCGGGAGTCCACGTCAGTTTGGCCTGGCTCGGGTCGCGCAGCGTGATGACGCCGGTATCAATCAGCAGACCGCCATTGCGATACTCAGGCAGTCCGGTGAGCGCCTCAAGGTCGGTCACGACCATCCCCGCATCGCGAAATGGCTCGATTAACGAGTAGCAAAGCCACTGGCTGAGTTTGTGAAACGGTACCCAGCCCCGGGCCAGATCCTGCCCTGACTGTGCGTCGTGCGCCGCGGGGTGGGGCCAGAGGTCGCCCCGTGCGCCATCCGGGGCGGTCGAGGCTTTAAGCCATACATTGGCCAATGCCGTGATAGTGACTTCAAGCAACGCCGCAGCAGATGGCGATGGGGCTTTGGCGGATCGCGTGATGCCCTGATCGTCATGCGGCGCAAGCATCTCGGCATACAGGTCAGACACTCTGGACAGCCCCCGCTGCTCAAGCTGATCGCCCAGGCGATTGATCAGCGATAGCCGACCGTCCAACCCTTCCAGGGCATTGACAGGCGAGTGCTGGAAGATCGCCGCGAGCGATTCGCGCGGCATCCGTGCAAGCGTTCTGGCATCGGCCATCAGGCGCTTGCTGGATTCGCTGGAGAAGTCCCCCCTGATGAACGCTTCGAAGCTGGCAACACCCAACCCTTCAGAACGCTGATGCGTGATGCCAGCCGCATCGACGAATTTCCAGGTTGGCCCGGACCCGGCATCGAGCAATACGCTGATCACGCACAGATCGATTCGGCTGCGAAGTGCATCGAGCGAGTTGGGCGCATGCCCCAATGCGGCCAGCCGCTGATTCAGGATTGCAGCACGGTCGATACCCTTGGCTTCAAAGTGTCGCCAGCGACTGTGGAAAGGAACCTGCAGATCGGGAAAACGCGTGAGCATTAACGAGATGATTTCGGTGGCAGCGATCGGCAAGCGCCTGCGATCGATCTGCCACCACGCTGATCGGCCCTCTTCGATCCAGCGGGTGATCGCTTCGCAACGGCGCCGAATCGAGACCGTCTGCATCAAAGGCGACTTCACCGGATTGCTCGCAGGTTCAGCCATCACCAAGCTCCAGATCCCGACCGCGAACCTGTTCGGGCGCGGTGACCTTGAGTCGTGCGGGGTCGCTGAAGTAGCCCGCGGCCATCTTTGCCTGAATCTCCACCTGAGCGTCGGCCGGGACCAATTCGTCTGGAATCGGTATGCGCTCAATCACCTCAATGCCTGAGCCGGTGATCGCATCAAACTTGTCGCTGCTCATGCTGACCAGTCGATGGATTCGGCGAATGCCCAGCCAGTGCAGCACATCGGGCATCAGTTCCTGAAAGCGCATGTCCTGGACGCCTGCGACGCACTCGGTGCGAGCGAAGTAGGTATCGGCCCGGTCGCCGCCCACCTGGCGCTTGCGAGCGTTGTAGACCAGAAACTTGGTCACCTCGCCGAGTGCGCGTCCCTCTTTGCGGCTATAGACGATCAGGCCCACGCCACCCCGCTGTGCACCGGCGATGCATTCTTCGATCGCGTGGGTGAGATAGGGGCGGCAAGTGCAGATGTCAGATCCGAACACATCCGACCCATTGCATTCATCGTGAACGCGTGCGGTCAGCTCGACCGATGGGTCCGCGAGATCGCCAACCCCCCCGAATACGTAGGCGGTCTGTCCACCGATGGGTGGCAGGAACACATCGAGATCGTTTCGCGTGATGAGCTCCGGATACATGCCGCCCGTCTGCTCGAACAGGGTTCGCCGCAGAAGATTGCGGTCGACCCCAAACCGGCGCGCCACGCCGGGCAGCCACCAGACGGGTTCAATCGCAATTTTGGTAACGGCGGCCGAGCCATCGTCGAACAGAACCTGGCCGTCGGGCTTGAGCCTTCCGAACGCGCACGCCTGACGAACTTCGGGCAGATGAACTCTTGCCTCGGTGATCGCGATGGTGGGGCGAATATCGAGCCCGGTGGCGCTCTGCTTGGCGAAGTCGATCTGAACCGATGCGCCCCACGGGTCAATCGACACGATACGGTCAGGTTCAGCCCACTGGGGATAGGGGCCGATACCTCGCGTAGGGCGGGTGTCAGTGAGGTCGGGACGATGCTTTCGGTCAAGCCTGCCCGCGGCGACAGCCAGCGCGCGGTACACGCCGTAGGAGCCGCTGTGGGCACCGATGGCGTTACGCTGCTTAGGCTCGGAGGTTGAGCCGATGATCGGGCCGCGCTGGGCAGGGTCGGGATGTCCCCACAGAATCGGCAATGCACGGCTGGCGCTCTGGCGAGGGTGCGAGGTGAGCCGGATGTGGGGGCTGTTGCGGTCGGTGCGTCCGGTGGCGGGACGGTCATCGCCTTGCATCGGTCAACTCCATCAATCAGTCAGAGCGCAAGCATCAGGCCTGTGATCGCCAGGGCACCAGCGAAAGCTTTGCCGCGAGCCGTGCAATAAATCGAAAGCTCGAGGGGGCTGCGTTAGTATTGCCGAATGACGCCGCCAGCCACCTTCAGTGCATTCATTCGCCGGATCGATCTTTCGACGCTCGAACTGTTTGTGAGCATTTGCAGCGCGGGCAGCATCGCAGCGGCAGCCTCGCGCGGGGGGCTGGCGGTGTCATCGCTCAGCAAGCGAATTTCCCTGCTTGAAGAGGCAGCGGGTTGCGTCTTGCTCGAACGGCATGCGCGGGGTGTCAGACCCAGCGCCGCGGGCGAGGCCCTGTTACGACACGCGCGCCTGCTGATCGCAGGCGCAGGGCAGCTTCATGAGGAGATGCTTGCTTTTTCGCAGGGCCGGCTTGGCAGCGTGCACATCGCCGCAAGCGCGTCAGCCGTCGAACTTTATTTGCCCGACGAGATTGCCCGGTTTGCGGCCGCGCATCCGGATATTTCCATCGACCTGACCCAGCGCACCAGCACCGAGGTGATCCAGGCGGTACGCGACAGCCGTGCCGATTTCGGTCTGTGCGGATCGGGCATTGGCGGAGAAGGGCTTGAGCAGCGACCCTTTCGAATGGACCAGTTGGTATTGCTGGTTCCGCCAGAGCATCCGCTGGCCGCCCATTCGTCTGTGGAGTTTGCCGAGGCGTTGGACTATGAGCAGATCGGACTATTGGAAAGCAGCCAGGTGCAGACATTGCTCGAGGGCGCAGCCGCCCAGGCCGGGCGAAGCCTGCGCCAGCGCATTCGTGTCGCGAGCATCGGGTCAATGTGCCGGATGGTGGAATCAGGTCTGGGTATTGCGGTGATGCCCCGTGCAATGGTGACCCTGGCGGCGCGTCGTCGCCGTACCCGGGTCGTTAATTTGCGTGACGAGTGGGCGAGGCTTCAGCTTATCGTGGTCGCTCGTCGCTTCGATCGGTTATCGGGGCCCGCAGCCATGATGCTTTTGCATCTGGACCCAGGCAGGAAAGGACGGGCGACCTCTTGAAGGAAATCGCCCTGTAAGCAGTTCGCTGCTCAGTTAAATTTGAGGCCTAGCGTTTTCACGATTTTTTGCCATTGGCTGGCTTGCCCTGGCAACAGGGCGGCGAATTCGGCCGGCGTGTTGCCAACGGCAACCAGGCCTGCCTCGCGAAGCCGAGTTTGAATCTCGGGCTCGGCCAGCGCCAGGCGGTATTCGGAGGCCAGGCGATCGACGATGGCGGCCGGCGTGCCGCGCGGCGCGAACAGGCCCCACCAGCCGCGGTTCAGTTCGGCGTCGATAGCGGGGTATCCGCTTTCCACGACCGTGGGAACCTGCGGCATTGCGGCGAGCCGCTGTGAAGCAGCGACAGCGATGGGGCGTACCTGCTTACCCTGGAGTTGCGCGCGTAGCGCCGCGTAGCCGATCACCATGAACTGCACTTCATTGGCCACAAGATCGTTGGCGGCCGCGGCAGCGCCTTTGTACGGAATATGAACTGCACTGAGCCCTGCCGCTCGCGTGAATAGTTCGCCCGCGAGGTGCGGCGGCGTGCCCTGGCCTGGCGACGCGTAATTGAATTTTCCCGGTTGCGCGCGCATGTCTTCGATCAGTTCGCGCAGGCTGGTGTGGGGGAGCTTGCTGTTTACCCAAAACACCAGCGGTACCTCCACCAGCATCGTGATCGGCATGAACTCCTTGAGCGGATCAAACGGCGGCTTGTCCGTCATGAATTGGTTGGTCACCAGGACATTGGCCGGACCGATCAGGATGGTGTAGCCATCTGCGGGTGAGTTGAGGACCGCCTGCGCACCGATATTGCCGCCGCCGCCGGGGCGATTCTCAACGAAGATGCGCTGGCCCAGACGCTTTTCAACTTGCGCGTTGGTAATCCCCATCACAGCCTCAACCACGCCGCCCGTCGCTGACGGAACGACCATGCGAACGGGCTTGGAAGGCCAATCTTGCGAGCGTGCATCGGCTGCCAGCGTGAGGCCGGCCAGAAACGCAACCGAAGCCAGGAGGCGCATCGCGGGTGTCGCTGCGCCGGCATGACGAGGCCTGAGAAATAAACAGTTCATGACCCTGGATCCTCCAATCAGAATTTCGGAAAGATTTGCCGATCTGCAAGCCACCGCGACATTTCCATCCGCTTGCCAACGGGCGCGGAGCGAAAGCCCTCATGAAGCTCCTTGTTCGGCCAGACATGAGAGGCAGTAACTGCCATACGCGTCGTGATGGCTTCTTTCGTGACGTTGAACACCATCAGATCTTTGGCGAGCGCGAGCGGGCCCGCGTAATGCGTTCGAATGGCTGACTCGATTTCCGGCGCGGTATCGAAGTCATTAAAGAAGTGGTAGGCAACCGCCAGCCTGGGCCCGCACTCTGCGAACACTTTGCCCGCTTCCACCGGGTCGGAGTGGACGATGGTGCCCACTGCGCGCGCCATCCGCTCCGGATAGCCGGAACGCTCCATCAGCTGTTTGACGGTATTGAAGGTTTCATGGATGAGCACATCCGCGCCTTTACCGTTTTCGACCATGAACCACGACGGGGTGGTGTCGCCCGAGTAAACAAAGCTGAGGCCATTCCAGTCGAGGCGCAGGCTGACCGGACCGTCATAAATATGCACCGCGGGGAAGCTCGTGATTTTCACCCCGTTCCGGTCGTAGATGACGTGTACTTTCGAGTAGTCAAATTCATGAACGTTGACCTCAGCGCCCAGCATGTTGGCGGTGCCGCGCCGGGTTTCGGTATCCCAGGCGTAGGACTCGCGCTGTTTCTGAACAAAGTGGGCGAATCCGAATCTCGGCTCATTGCTCGAGGGGCCGTACACCTCAAGCGGCACCGATCTTCCGCCCAGCCAGCTGCCGATCCAGATCTGCGCAAAGTCGCCAACATGATCGGTATGCAGGTGGGTTGCGAAGTAGGCGGTCATCGCCTGATAGGCAATTTCAAGCGCACAGAAATTGGTCTGTGTTCCAAATCCAAAATCGAACATGAATTTGTCGCCGTTACCCAGTTCGATCAGCCAGCCCGCGTTCGCCTGCGCGGGGCGCAGGAACGGACGACCCGTTCCAAGCGCGACGATCCGCATTTCATTGGGGCCAAGCGGTTCGGTATTCGGGAAATAGTGTTCTCGGTGTCTCGCGGCCATCACTGGCTCCTGGATGTCGGACGGGTGAAAACGCCTGAGTCTGAAGAGAATTCAATGGCAATGCCGCGTGCGTTTCAAATTTGGTGTTGCATTTTATGCATCAGGGCGTCCCAATCAATGCGCTATCGCCGGAAACAGGCTCTCTCTATGATTCAGAAAAACCATCCCTCTGTCCTGCCTTCAGGAGACCCGCCCATGGCTTCATCCCTGCTCAAACGCGCCACGATTGTCTGCCTCGTCGCCACGCCATGGCTTGCGTTTGCACAGGCAGGTCCAGGGGATATCCCACCCGCGCAGTGAAGGTGATCGTGCCGGCGGCGGTGGGAAGCCTTACCGACCCCGTCGCGCGCGTCGTGGCGGAAGACATGGGGCGTCGCACCGGCCAGAACTGGGTCGTTGAAAATCGACCGGGGGCGGGGGGGATCATCGGCACCGACGCAATAGCCAAGGCGGCGCCGGACGGCTATACGCTGATGCTGACCGCCAACAACTTCATCATCACGCCAAGCCTTTACCGCAATGTCACTTACAAGGTGCCCGCTGATTTCGCTCTCATCGGCATGGTGGGGCGTGGCGACAATCTGCTGGTGGCGTCGGCCGCAAGCGGCATTCGCAACATCGCCGACCTGGTGGCCCGTGCCAAGGCCAGCAGCATGGCCATCAACTACACATCACCCCTGATCGGATCGGCCGCGCACCTGACAGTGGAACTGTTCAAGCGCAACGCCGGTATCGCGCTCAATCATGTCGCGTACAACAATTCGGGGCAGGGCATTACCGACACCGTGGCGGGGCTCATACCGGTCAACGTGATGGGTATCAGCACCGCGCTTCCGTACATTCAGTCGGGCAAGCTGGTACCGCTTGCCTGGACGGGCACCGAGCGCGCGCCCGAGTTGCCCGATACGCCCACGTTTGTGCAGGCGGGCTTCAAGGACGTGCATATGGGTCTCTGGTTCGCGCTGGTGGGGCCCGCGGGGCTACCGGCCGACATGGTCACCTGGTTGAATGGCCAGCTTAATGCCTCGCTTCGTTCCACTGCGGTAATCGAGCGTCTGAAGTCGTTTCGCATCGATCCGCAGCCAGGCTCGATCAAGGATCTGACCGCACTGGTCGAGCGCGAGCTGCCGCAATACCAGAAGCTAGCCGCTGGAACCGGGCTCAAGCTCGATTGATCCCATCTCTTTAGCGGATCTCATCATGAGCGAAGCCCGCGCGACCGCCTTCTATTGGTGCGCAGATGCTGGCGCGCCGATGATTGCCGCGTCGCAGCTGCAGGTTGAGGCTGGGTCGGGCATCGTCGGCGACCGGTATGCGCTTGGACTGGGCGCGTATTCAGCCACCGAGCCCGACAAGCCCCGACACCTCACGCTGATCACTCAGGACGGTATCAATACCGCCAACGCCTGGCAGCTTGCTGCCGGGCTTGATCCTTTCCCCGCCGAACTCACCCGTCGCAATGTTGTGATGGAGGGGATGACCGCGAGTGAACTGAATCGGTGGGTTGGCCGACGGTTCAGGCTCGGAGCGCTGTTGTGTGAAGGGGTCGAGCTTGCAACGCCGTGCGAGCGACCCTCTGCGCTCAGCGGAATCGACGGTTTTCCCGAGGCGTTTGATGGCCGCGGTGGGTTACGGGTGCGGGTGCTCGAGGGCGGTACGCTTCATCGCGGTGACAGGCTGCTGGACGAGGCTGCCTGATCAGACAGCGGCGCAATGCGTCCGCGCACCACCGTATGCCGAATCGTGCGGTCGTCGCCCAGCACAATCAGCGCAAAGAGCCTGGCCTGGTCCGATGCGGCGGCAGCCCAGCGGCGAGCAAGCAGCGGCTTGGTCGCCGGATCGATCACGATGAAATCGGCGTCGTTACCCGCTTGAATAGAGCCCAGCCGATGGTCAAGGCCCAGCGCGGCCGCACTTCCCGCGCTGGCATGCCACCAGAGCGTTGAGGGCGAAAGATAGTGGCCGCCAAGCCGGGCAATTTCGTAGGCGGCCATCATGCTACGGAAGGGCGAAAACGATGACCCGCCGCCGATATCGCTTGCCAGCGTCCAGCGATGGGCCGCATCAGAAA
>Ga0194116_10001053_pt1 | contig 42179 bp, 20 predicted proteins | sample TA2MahsurfametaG_4_FD_148617 | JGI IMG/M metagenome (GOLD analysis project Ga0194116, IMG submission 148617) | Freshwater microbial communities from Lake Tanganyika, Tanzania - TA2015008 Mahale S9 surface | ecosystem: Environmental > Aquatic > Freshwater > Lake | place: Tanzania: Lake... | reverse complement strand
ATTCACACCACTCAATTTACCGAAATCAACAGCTGTTTTGGCATCAAAATTTTTGCTTTTCTGAAGTTTCTGTTCGTCTAAAAGTTTATTCAATTGAGAACGCTCAAAAAACTCCACTTTCTTTGGATGAATATTGTTTGCGAGATCTGTAATAAGCATATTACTTATGGTTTTGCTTAACGCATCATATTCCGTCTTTCCAGATGTGTTCTCAAAATCGAGAATCGCTACCTTAGAGGGTTGGGCGAAAGAAAAATTGAATAAAAAAACAAAAAAAAATAATTCTAAATGAATAAATTTATAACAACTACTCATTGCTCCTTTTTAAGAAGTTCAATTAAATGTTCGACGCTGAGATTTAAATCATTTCCTCGGTTAAAAGAAAATGCATACCCACCACCACCATAAACCATAACATCATACGGTTCAATTTTATGAGTTTTATTAAAACTAATCAATTTATCACATACTTCAATCAAATTGGGTATTATTGATTTATATTTGTTTGTCCAGGCCATTCTCAAATAGTAATATGTATAGTAAGAGAGAGTTCTTTTATTTATAGATTCATTATTCAATAGATTTGAAATAAAATCTAGATCTTTTTTATATAGTTCAATAACCTTATCTCCATTAGGTGCAGTTAGCAATTCTATCCCTGAAGGCATGTTGCAAATACTCGAAAATTGACCTATAAGAGCAGCTATTTCTTGAGTGTCAAATTTTAATATTTCCGTCATATAACTTTGCCTTTCTTCATATGAAGTTAATGGATTAGTAATATTAAGCATTAGTTCACTTAGTGATTGTGCATTTACAACCCTTCCTCCAGATTTATTTAACACCTCGATATCCGCTGTGTTTTTTGCAACTTGTTTCTTTAACTCTTCAATATCAGTCTTAATATCAGCAAAATACTTAAAATCAGGATTAGTTTCTGCTAACATTTCTCTTAATTGTTCCGCTTTTTCCACATCCCCCCCATCCATAGTAGTGAGAATCTTTCCGTATTGGTTTATTGTGGCAAGTGAAGTAGATTGGTCCTTGTAAGATGGATCTAAGGTTATTGGATTATTGAGTTGACTCGCTATTGCCTCTGCTAATTGCGTTTTTAATTTTAAAAAATCCTCAATATTCCCATTTACATCTTTGCTAAGTAGGATCTTTGATGTTTGAACATCTACCAACTTTGATGAAAAATTACATGTTTTATCCATTACGAATACAGAACCTACAAACACGTAATTCACACCACTCAATTTACCGAAATCAACAGCTGTTTTGGCATCAAAATTTTTGCTTTTCTGAAGTTTCTGTTCGTCTAATAGTTTATTCAATTGAGAACGCTCAAAAAACTCCACTTTCTTTGGATGAATATTATTTGCGAGATCTGTAATAAGCATATTACTTATGGTTTTGCTTAACGCATCATATTCAGTCTTTCCAGAGGTATTCTCAAAATCCAGAATGGCTACCTTAGTGGGTTGGGCATGCGTAAAAGAAAAACAGATGATAAAAAAAACAAGACTAACATTAATTTTCATAATTTCTCAATTTTAGGTTAATTTAATTTATTTATAATTAAGTTTGCTAAGGAGTTTTTTAATTCAAAAAACTTCTCCCTTGCGCCATCTACTCCAACTGAAAAAGCAATTTCACCCGTTTCAACATTGATGAATTTGGCATCTACCCTCAGACTTCCAAAGAACTCAAAATAGGTTCCTGTGATAATTACTTCAGCTCCTAAAAGCTTACCCAATCTTGTAGCAGTAGCTTGATCAAAACTCTTTGAATTGTTCAAGTTTTGTTCATTCAATATTTTCTCGAGCGCTTGGCGATCCACCATCGTAAGATTTTTCACTTCTTTAAGATCAGTTGTGAGCATATCTCGCAAGGGTCCTCCTAAATCACCATATTCACTCATTTTGCCTGATGAATTATCAAAAGAAATAATAGCTACTCTTTTGGGTTTGTCCAATAATTTATTCTCTACAAGTATGTCCTCTTTCATCGATCTTTTTGTCTCAGTTGTCAAATTTGCAGCTAATTCTTGAGTCTCGGTTGCTATAGCATTAGTTGAGCTTGGATTATAAAAAACAAATTCACCGCCTTCATCTCCTGTATTGTGTATTACTCCATAAAGCGGTTCAGTAGAACTATTGTTAAGAATATTCGGTCGAATTTTAGCAAACAACTGATCTGAGGTTAAAAATGTATTTTGATTCATTTCCAGTTCCTTGATAAAAAACTTCATAAAAACACTATTATCTGGAACTTCCTTAAGATTTCCACTCGTAATGGCTTTTCTACTTTTGAGCTCATACAATCTTTTTGTACCCTGATCCATATCACCAATACTTCTCGTTTTGAAAATACCTCCACTGAAACAAGCATCAGCAACAAGTAATACGTGATTGGACTCAAAGGCTGATAAATACAGTGTCAAATCAGTATTGGATACCCAATTACTTTTACTATCCTTTTTTGCATCTGAAGGAAGCCAATATCCCATTTTCAACCCTTCATCCCAATATCCATGACCAGCATAAAAAATAATTAGATTGTCATCAACGCTCAATGACTTTCTTTTTTGTTCAATCGCATCTAAAATATTTGCTCGAGTTGGATCTGCCAAGCGAATTATATCATCTTTATTAAAATAATATTTTGAAACAAGAATAGATGTTAATTTATCAGCATCATTTTTAGGCTCATTTAGGTCATTTATTTTATCATCCTGATACTGGTTTTCAGAGATAATAATAGCGTGATACTTACCTGAACTTTGAGTTTTCGCTTGACTTCCAACAATTATTCCACGATCAATTTGGGCATTTATGGTTAGATATGAAAAGAAAAGAATGCAAATTATAAATCTCATAACAGTATAATTTCATTTACGAAAGTAAACATTTTATTATTAATCTACCTCACCAACACAAAACCTGCCCATTTATCGGGGTCTGTGGGGTATTTGGTGCGCATTTCTTTTTGGGCTTTCTCAAAGGAGGTAACTGGGTTTAAGGTTTTGGTGAGATCTGAGTAGAAAAGGGTCATGAGTTCCATGGTTTCTTTGTCAGGGACGGACCAGAGCGAAACGATCATTTGTTCTACTCCGGCGAGTTTGAACCCGCGCTTGAGACCAAAAGTTCCTTCGGAGCCTTCGATTTTTCCGAGGCCGGTTTCGCAGGCGGAGAGGACGACGAGTTTGGTTTTTTTGAGGTTGAGTTGCGACACTTCTAACGCAGTTAAGATACCATTTTGCTCGGCGCCGAGTTTAGAGAGCGTATCGCTGCCTGTCCATGCCCAGTTGCCCCCGGCGAGAATAAGTCCACTGCGTACCATTGGGTTCGTGCTGTAGCGGTAACTGTAGCGTAGCGAATTTTTACTAATGGAGGTATCGCTGAAATCGTATTCCGGAAAGGCATAACCGTGGGTGGCTATGTGTAGGATGCTTTTGGCGTGTCTACCCTCCAAACGCACTAAATTATCTTCCGTAGCATCATTCGACGAAAACATTTCAATTTTCCATTGCTTAGTTTGCACCGAATCTTTGATAATTTCTGTCTCTAATTTAGTTCCTTCTAAATAGGCCAATTTACCCGAGGCCGATTGGCTACTTCGTGTTGTATTACTCTTACTTTTCTGCTTTTTCGGTTTAACATCTTTAGAATTCACGAAATCATAATTGACACCGCCAACCATAGCAATAGATTTCGCAATGGGTTCTTGGGCCTTTTGTTTTAATCCCATGGCCAGATAGCGCGTAGACGTCAGTTGATGCAAGGTATAGCGATCAATGAGATATTCCGCTTTTATTTCTGTCTTCACCGTTTCAGCTCGAACAATCACTCCTCTTTTCGAAGTTCTTTGCTCCACTTTTTGATCTCCATGTTCCTTTGGTTCATAAAGCGCATGAAACGGAATATTGTATAATTCACCTGTTGGGGAGTAATAAATTTCTTTAATGCCCTCAAGATAAGGTTCTATGGGTTTCCAAACAAGATCATATAATTTACCGAAATCCTTGTAGGACAATGTGTTTAGTTCATCTTCACTACAAAGTTTTACCAACTGAGGGTAATTTTGCCCTCGAGATAGAACTAGCGCATTATAATAGATTAATGAATCGGTTGAATTCATAGTCCTAATGAATTCAATCGCAACTTCACCTATACCTAAATGGTGTTGAACATCTTCCCATTGAACCACCAAGTTCTTCTTTTGGTCGGTATATCCGGGGAGAATCTTGCTTAATACATTGTCTAAGGAATCTATTCTTTGATTAAGTTTTTCTAAGGTTAACTTGTTTCCTGTTCCTTCAGATTCCATTTTGGCCATAAGTTTCCTGTTCAATGAAATTTCTTCTTTAAGTTGTTCAACCTCACCCAAATACGATTCTTTGGCAATTTTGGCCTCTAATAATTGACCTTTTAAAATCAAAATTGCATTATAATTTAATGCTGAAAGTTGATGGTACTTTTGAAATCCTGTATTCGCTACCTCAGAAATAAACTCAAAAAACTCTTTTTCCCGCTTCCAATAAACATCTCGTTGGTAATCATTAAACCACTCAAAATCTCTCGTTATTTCATCTAATTTCGATTGCATCAATTCTTCTGCTAAGGGAATAAATAAGTCGAGTTTGCCTCCAGCATAGTAATTCCTAGCAAGACAAACTTTAATTGAATTGTAAAGAATTGATTCTTTACCCGACACAGAATCTGCTATTTGAAGACCTATTTTCAATAGAGAATCTGCTTTTGAATGTTCCATATTTTTAGAGGCTAGCTCTCCGAGGTTACGGTAGCTCTTTGCAATATCAAAGTAATTCCTGATCTTGGCGCTAAGCCGAATATTAAGTGCCCTTAAAAAACAACTATCTGCTTCTTTCAACTTATTAAAACTCAAGTAACACCTACCTAATTCATTTAATGCAATGGCATATTTTGGGTGGTTATTCCCAAATCCCTTAATTGATTCATATAACTTCAACGCTTTTTGTACCGCATTCACAGCAGTCTTTTCATCTCTTTGATGTGTGGAAAATTTTGCTTGACCTAATAAAAATGACGTGTAACTTTCACTAGTCATATCATTTCGCTGTTGCCATATCTTTCCGGCTAACTTTAATTGTATTTCGGCATTTTTATAATCAGCAAGATCCCTATACAAATCACTAAGGCTTAAATGAGCAGCGGCAATTCCTGGATCATCTGAATCAAGTAATAATTTTCGCATGTTCAAGCACTTAATATAAAATTCTTCAGATTCCTTAAACCTACCTAAGCCCCTATATTCACTGGCCAAATTACCATAAATAGTAGCCACATCTTTATGTCCTCCGACATGATATTTCTCCTTGATCCTTAAAACATTCTCATAAATTGGTAAGGTTTTTTCAGATGATCCCATAGACCCATATACATTAGCAATATTATTTAATGTACTAGCATACCCGCTATGGTCTTCTCCAAGAGAAACTTTCTTTATATCCAGAGCCAAATTATAATAGTACAAAGCAGAGTCATATACAGCCATCCTAGCATAAATTATTCCCATGAGGTGTAAAGTATTTGCATATTCAGTATGCTGATTCCCTAGTATTTTTAGTTGAATATTTGCCGTCTTCGATACGTACTCAAGTGACTTTTCCAAATCCGGATTAGATTTATCGTTAAGATAAAACTTGGAAAGACCTTTCATGACCTCAGAGAACTCTTTGCTCTCAGACAATTTAAGGTTGCTTAATTTGATTTCGGAGGTTTTGTAAAAATCAATAGCACTCTCGAATCTGCTTCTTTCTATAGATAGGTCACCAAATACTTTTTGAACATAGGCCCTAGATGCAGAATTCTCAAAAACTGAATTTGCGCCCAAGATTGAATCAGCATAATTCAAATATTTTTCTGCTTCGGGGTATTTAGTACCACGCATAAAATTTTCTGCCATATCTAGTAGCCCTTCTGTTTTTGAAGAAGTTAAATTAGGTTGTTTTTTAATGAAGAACCACCATTGATTATAATAGAATTGGGCCTCATCGTACTGACCCAGCTCAGAATTAACTTTTGCTAAGCTATGTATGATATTCAAATATTTTGAAGTATCAGTTTGATTTTTTTCAACTCGAATTAGCAGTGCCTTTTTAATTAGTTCCTTTGCCAATTCTAATTTATCGTAATCAATATAGAGGTAGCCTAAATTATTTAATGCACTTGATTCGCCATCTTTGTCCTCCTTATTAGTGTAGTAATCTAGTACTATACGGGCATAATACTCTGAAGATTTATACAGACCTAATTTTCTATATGTAACGCCTAAACTCCTGCACAATCCAATAACGATATTTGAATTTTCGCCAAGGACCTCTTCCATAATCTCATGAGCAAGTAAATATAATTCTAACGCATCTTGATATAAACCGTAAACATTTAATAAATTGGCTTCTTGTCTTAAACACAATGCATAACTGGGATGATGGACACCGTATATTCTTTTGGCAATACTTAGTGCTTTTTGAGAAAATGATTTGGCCTTCCCAACGCTATCCTCTTTTAATAATAACGATACCAACTCTAGATGGGCCTCTAGATATTCTTGGCTTGTGGTAAAATTATTTTGTTCGCAAAATTGGATGCACTCGTTGAATAATCGTTCTGCATTATCCCATCTTTTTTGCTGCATTTCAAATTTACCATGAGCAAAAAGTACATCCTCATACAAAAGTGTTTTTTTAAGTTCTGTATTTTTTGAAATCAAGTTATCTATCTTAGAGAGAACTTGTTCGGCATGCTTTATGTTACCTAACTTTAAGTCATTAACCACAACATCTTTGGCTCCCTCAATATACCGAACTTTAGATACCAACATACGATCCATGTAATTGAACCATTTTAAAAACCATTCATCTGCTTTTTTATAGTCTTCCTTTTTATGGTAAACCACCGCTAAACTGTGCAATACATAATCAAACTTTGAAGTATCTGAAGTATATAATTCAACAAACCTTTTTAAAGACGCTTGGATTATCGCTTCAGCTTCATCATACATTCCCATTTTTAGATACAAGTAACCTAGATTATTCTGATACTTTGGCTTGTGTCCTTTTTGTGTAGGGAATTTACTACGTATATCAATTGCCAATAAATACTTCTGTTCGGCGTGCTTAAAGTCACCGATATTGCCAAGTAATATGCCCAAGCTACTCAAACAATCCGTGTATTCAATTGAAGTACTTCTACTTTGCTTTTCAAGCAAGGCAATTGCATTATCAAAATAGTATTTTGAGGAATCCATTAGCTGAAGGGCATAGAAAGTTCTTCCAATGGATATTAAACTTACCGCATACCTCAAGCTGGTGTCTGTTTCGAATTCCAAGGCCCAAGCATTCATTTGTTTGGCAATAGATAACGCGCCCTTGAAATTTGAATTCATTTGTAATTGATCATATTGAAGCTTCAATATATCATACTGATCTTGTTGAGCATTTAGATTGCAAGAACATATAACTAGGGAAAAAGTAATAAAAATGTTTTTCATAATTTAAAATTTAAGTTATCATTACCTCACCAACACAAAACCAGCCCATTTCTCGGGGTCTGTGGGGTATTTGGTGCGCATTTCTTTTTGTGCTTTTTCAAAAGAGAGTACAGGATTCAACGTTTTGGTGAGATCCGAGTAAAAAAGTGTCATGAGTTCCATGGTTTCTTTGTCAGGAACAGACCAGAGCGAAACGATCATTTGTTCTACTCCGGCGAGTTTGAACCCGCGCTTGAGACCAAAAGTTCCTTCGGAGCCTTCGATTTTTCCGAGGCCGGTTTCGCAGGCGGAGAGGACAACGAGTTTGGTTTTACGTAAATTCAATCTAGAAACTTCAAGTGCCGTTAAAATACCATCCTCTTCTGCGCCTAATTTTTTGAGCGTATCACTGCCCATCCATGCCCAGTTGCCGCCAGCTAAGATTAGTCCACTACGCACCATCGGGTTAGGATGAAATCGATAATTGTATTTGTATGAATTTTTATCGATACGGGCAGTATCAGAAATTTTACCTGATGTAAAGGCATATCCATGCGTGGCAATATGTAAAATCCCCTTGGCATGCTCATTTTCAAACAAGGAAATGATTTCTTCCTTAGCTTCTGTACCTTGAAAAGAAAAAATAGACCAGTGCCCCTTTGTTTTAAGTACAACAGAATCTAATTCCGTTTTAGTTCCTGGTAAATATGGTAATTTCCCAGAAATCGAACTACTTCTTTTATTCTGGGTCTTAATCTTTTCTTTGGATTTCGTCTTAGTTGCTATAGAAGGAAAAAAATCGTAATCGATACCCCCAATTATTGCTAAGGTTGGACTCATATGTTCTTTTTCTTTTTTTAATAAACCCATCGATAGCAAACGCGTTGATGTGAGTTCATGAATTTCATAAAAATCCATCAGGTAACTAGCTGACTTAAATTCTTTGGAGGAGCTTTTTGTAAGTATAACTCCCCTATTGCTGTTGTTTTTAGCTAATATTTCACTCATTTCAGATGAAACGATAAGCGCTTTAAACGGTATGTTGTGCAAATACCCCACAGGACTTACATAAATTTTATTGACGCCAATCAAGTGCTTTTGAAGTGGCAACCATATTTTATCAAATAAAATATCCAAAGATTGTTGAATGGTTATATTTGAAATATCTTCCTCTGAACAAAGATTTACCAAGATTGGAATACTATCCTCCATATTGAGAATCAATGCAGCATATTGATTTTGCTTAGAAGAGTTTTTAAATTGAATATATTCTATTGCAGAAGATCCCTTTTTTAATTGCCCCTCAACATCTCTAAAATCAATTGATAAATTACTTTTTGTAATTCTATATTGGGGCCATGTTTTAGTAAGAACTTGGTCCAATGAATCTGCATGCTTTTCCAATTGTTTTATTTTTTGGGGGTCATTTGTTCTTTCAGACTCCAATTTATACAACAGTTTTCGCGTGTCATTCAATTCATTGTGCAAATCAACTACATTATAATAAGTATCATCTTTATCAACCGCAGACTCTAGTAATTTTCCTTTTTGAAAAAGGGCACAATCATAAGCCAATTTAATTAGGTGAGGATATTCCTTACCATCTTCACTAGCAAATAAATAAATTTGATCAAAAAAATCACCCAATTTCTTCCAATACTCTTCTTTTTTTTGGTCTGAAAGCCAATTAAAATTAGAATTTACAATCTCTCGTTTTTTATTAAACAAATCAACAATCATAGAATAAGCCTCCTCCTTCCTTCCCCATCTACGCAAAAAAAGAGTATGCCAAGTTAATTGATTAATATAATTTATGTTTTTATCACCAAATGTTTCTTTGGTGTGTTTGCATGCTAGACGGTACAAACTATCTGCTTTCTGAAAAGCTTTTATTGAATCATAAAACAAAGCTAAGTTTGTTTGAGAACTTATGATTAATGGATGTTTAGGATTATCTTGAAACGTATTTAATCTTATATTGTATGCCTGATTAAGGTAATAAAAAGCTGAATCAAATTGACTTAATTTTAAATAAGTTAATCCCAAATTTGACATTGCTTTTGTTATAACATTGTCATTTGAATGATTTACTTTGAGATTCAAATAAGCCTTTTTGTAATAATAAAGAGTTGAATCATATTGTTTGAATTCAGAAAACAAAACCCCAATATTATTTAAACTACTTGAATAATCTTTGTGTTGTTCTCCAAATATTTTTTTTCTGAGATTTAAGGATTTATGAATAAAAAAACTAGCTTGTTCTAATTCCCCTAAGCTATAATTTAATACACCAAATGCATTTAGGATATTCGCATTCAGAAAATGTTCTTCACCAACCAATTTTATAATGATTTTTTGGGCTTCCTCCAATTCTTCTTCAGCTTTTTTAAATTCTCCCAATTCGGAATGAATTTGTCCGAGGGAAAAGAGGATTTCTCCGTATTCTAGAGATTCATTTCCCACTTTTCTTAGCACTATATTTCGGGCTTCATCAAGTAGCGAAATAGCCTCCTCTAGGTGACCATCCTTTCTTTGATATTCAGATTCAAGAATCAACCTTGAAATTGAAAAAATAGATTCCTTACCGTAAGCTTTTTTCTGAATAATTTTAACACTATCTAGTAAGAACTTTACTTCTTTGAATTTTCCATGATCCAAAAGAATTTGTGCTTTATCAAGTAACAATTCAGGGCGAATAGGATCAGACGGAGCAATGTGTTGCTCAATTACATTACTTGATGAATCCAAATAGTTTTTGATTTGTGAATATGGAGCATCTAAGTAATTTTTTAACAATGCTAAATTTAAATATAGTTGACTCAAATCATGCCAAGCAAAATCATTGTTTCCTGAACAACTTTCAATCGCATTTTTAACTATTTTTTCGGCAAATAAATATTCACCTAATTGAATTAATACAATTGCAAATGATGCTGAATTTTCGATGTATTGGTGGTGGTAATTTTTCTTTGCCTTGGGAATTTCATAAAATTCATAACATTTAAAAAAAGCACTCCTCGCTTCATTATATTTTTTAACCAATGAATAAACATATCCTTCCGAATTATAAACATTGATTAATCGAGCCGAATCAGAAAAATTGTTCAATCGATTGCGAATAATCCGCTCTGATAAATCAAAATAATAATCACATTTTTCAAAATGACCACTTCTCGCCTTGTCGAGTGCAATGTTGTTATACAATGTTGACATCCGGAGAGAATCTTTTTTTTCTCCTGACAGTTGTAGCGCCAGATTATAAAATTCATCGGATTTTGAATAATTTCCCAATTTGCTATAAACTACTCCCAACGAATTAAAAATTAATTGTAAAGTATCTGAATTTTTTAAGACATGTTGTTTTATGTAATCGATCGACTCTTCTTGCATTTCCAATGATAGTTGCCATTCACCTCTGAGGAAATAACATTTACTTAATTGTCGTTCAGCCTTGAAAAAATCTTTAAAATGACGGTTATAATGTATTTTATAGGCTTTTTGGAATTGAATAATTGCTGAATCTATTTGATTTGAATTCTTATATGCAAGTCCAGAACAAAAATAAGCTACTCCCGTTTCTTTGGCATTCTTTCCGTATTGATCTGTAAAAGTTTTAATTAATGATTTTGCAGATTCGATGCTTTTACCACCCAATTTATCGCTTTTGTAAATTTGAAAAAATAAAGCAGTGTCATTTTCAAATGTAACAACACTTTGACTGTGTAAATCGAGTATTACAAAGGAGAAACAAATAAATAAAAAAAGTTTACGAGACATATTTATTTCCCTAAAAGAATTTGAATAATTTCACTTTTCTGGAAAATCTGCCAATTGTTTTTGTAACGATTCAGAATAAACGATATAAACCAAAAACTAATAGCAAATAAGAAAAAGCAATAAAATCTATTGTTTACGAATTGAATAAGATAATTCCCAAAATACTCATAAACGGTAAGATGTAAGATATAAAGAAACAGACTAGTTTTTCCAAGAGGAACCAAAAAGCTGACTATTTTATTGGAAAACAAATTTTTATTTGACCAAACAAAAAACATATATGATATTGAAAAAGAAAGATAAATCCATGTTGCCGGATAAAAAATCTCTACGGCCATTGGACGCCAATTAAATTCAAAAAATACTACTATTGGTATAATTAACAAAAAAAGGACGGCTGATGCCACCTTAAAAAAAGGAATTTCAAAGGAAATAGATTTTGAAAGAAATCCTACTACTGGAAAAAGTATCCATGGAAAAATAGGAAACCAACCGTTTACGAAAAAGTTATAAAAAACATGTGAAAAAATATAACTTTCATTGAGATAGGGTTCATCAAGATTAATCGAATAAAAACCTAATAATTGAATAGAAATTGAAATAGTGATAATAATAAATATAAATAACAACAATTGTAATTTGCTGAACCTACATATTAAGTAAATAACCAGTAATGAAATACCAATCAAATACAGTACATCAAATGAATAAAATGGAAAAATTTGCCAAACGAACACATCAATTATACTAGCCACAAGTAAAATGACCAATGATCTTTTAATCACTCGCATGAAATTTTGAGTTCTATTAAAATTGTATCCAACAAGAAACAGGAACATGGGTGCGGCAATTGATGAAATGACTCTTTCCCAAAGAAATAATGTGGTACCTCTTTCCATGAAATGAGGAATTAAATGAGCATAAAACATACACAAAATAGCAAATCCTCTTAGCGCATCAATGGAATTATCTCTACTTTCTGCAGCCATTTAATAAATTGAATTATAGGTAAAATAAATGATGCCAGAAAGAAAAATACTGATAAATAAAAACAAGACCAATAAGTCAGTTTTAAGACTATCTTTTATTTTAAGGCGTTGTTCAAAAATAGCGTAAGCTGCTATGCATGTGATCACCAAAATAGTAAGCAAATGCAATTTATCAGAAAGATTTAATGAATTCTGAATGGGTAAAATATCATCAGTTACATATTTATTACCAACGGTTGTAAACAAAGATCCTACTATCAAACCTATCTTTTCCTCTGAGTGGTCGTTTGGATAAAATAGGCTTATTGAAGCTAAACAAAATGATAAAAATAAGGTGATAAAAGATTTATAATAAAGATTCCAAGAATTCCTTTCTAAGTTAATTTCTAAAATAATTCCTGGATATGAGATACTTTCTTTGGTGCGTAAATCACCAAAATTTGAACCATAATCATTTGATACAACAAGCGCCTTATAGTCATCAGTAATCCAATCCTCAATGTATTCTGGGATCAATTTAGATTGTTTTTTATCAATCGTAATATCTATTTCATCCGCTGAATACCTGGAAAACTCGACGCAAAATTTAAGTTTCTGTTTGTCAAAAGGATAATTTTGTACGTCAAACTTATTTAAAATTGTAGCTCGTATTTTACATTCTGAGTGAAAATCTCCGTTTTCTGTAGAATCATACAAAACAGAGCTAATTTCCATTTCGGTTGAATTAGGAATATCTAGTTCTTCTTCAAAATTATAGATTCCATCTTTAGAATTTATCCACACCCACACTACAATTTCATATTTTGCATCCTGATAGTCGATACCGTGAATATCTTCAACGTACAGTCCAACATTTACATTCTTTTTACTTTGAGAGGATGCAAAACTATTTGAAAAGACAAGGATAAAAATAAAAAGTGAAAAATATAATTTCATACGACTAATATACAAAATCTACCTCACCAACACAAAACCCGCCCATTTCTCAGGGTCTGTGGGGTATTTGGCGCGCATTTCTTTTTGGGCTTTCTCAAAAGAGGTGACGGGGTTCAATGTTTTAGTGAGATCCGAGTAGAAAAGAGTCATGAGTTCCATGGTTTCTTGGCGCGAGGTGGGTTTTTGTCTTCCATTGGTAATCTCCTCTACCCGCTTTTCAGCGTATTGTTTTAAGGTGTTCACCTTGAGTTCTTTGCCTTCGTTTTGTTTGAGGAATAGTCAAATTGAAAAATATTATTTCTTAATCTTTTTCCAATTAGTAGCGTTTTTCTCGGATGAGAACTTGTAATATGTAAGTTTTATTAGTTCATTTTTATAGCCTGAAAACTTTTTTACTTTATTCCCCTTGAGATAATATACAACATATAAATCGTTACCACTAGCATCTGTTATAGGCTCAATGATTCTTCCGGAAAGTATATCAAATAATGTTGTTTCACCATTCCAGTTTTTATTCGCTATTTGTGGAGCATCAGCAGATAATTTTACTGATTTGATTTCAGCTTTTATTTCAATATCTCCTCCCCTTGTGCTGACATTAGGGCATGTTAATGTTCTAGTGTGATATATCTCTCCACTTGTTGGAAGATCCACATAAAAATTAGCTACATTGGGACAATTACTGGACGAATTATCATAGATTTCATGGGCATTTATCCTGTCGAAACACATCGACGTTCCATTTGAATTATCTACCCAATCAACATAATTACCATTATTTACAGCTGTCGCCATCCAATACACGTTATTTGCTCCACGATCAGAAATATCTAAATCAACTGAGCTTCCACTATTTATAGCATACCATCCTATGGTTTTCCAAATATCATCAACATACTGAGACAAAGTAACATAGACAGTTAATGAACAATTGTTATAAAATCTAAAATAATCAGCGTGTATATCATCGTCAGATTCATAGTTGTTTGAATAATTATTGTTATCCTTAGCTTCAGGATTTGGAGACACTGAAAGTGCTTGATAAATCACTTTATTTATATCAGAATATTTTATCCAAAAACGTCCATTTGAACCCCAAGATGTGCCCCAACTATTCTGAACTAAGAATGCACCTCCACTTTTGTAATCATCATAACCGATAATTGTCATAGCATGTGCTCCTTCTTCTGTTCCTGTGTTAAAACCATTCCATACGCCATCATATAAATTTGTTGAAGCACCCCAACCATTTTTATAATAGTAAGCAGCAATAACAACCGGACTATTTTCGTTGATTGATTGTTTGAAATCAGATGTGTTTATTGAAAGGAATTCATAAGAAAATAATTTATCATTATAATTATTAAATGCACTTTCATAACCACACACTTCATTATAATTGCTCGCACAACCATAATTCTTTAACAAATATAATGCATCAGTAATATAAGAGGAGCCACTGCATGGATCTTCATCACGATAAACCTTTAACCTGTTATGTAAGTTCATTGGTGAAAAACTTGATAAGTAAGGGTTATTGGATTCAATTCTTTTAACAATGGTCATAGCACAATATGCCGTTGCCCAAGATGTACAACTTTCTAACTGCCCTTGATCTCCAACTTCAGGAGCATAGGAAAGTAATGAATAACTTGAAGGTAATCCACCTCTCGATTTCTTGAATTTTTTAAATGAAACTAAATTTGAATCAATAGTTTCTATTTTACATCCTAATGCAAATTCTTGGGCATTTATTCTAATTGAAAAATATGATATGAATAATATAGTTAAAAAAACTATAAACTTTTTTACATTCATTATAAATTATTTTTTTTTAAATTCAAATTCTTAAATTAATTCCAAAAAACAAACCTGGTTTAAATGTATTTTTAAACAAGATTGCAGGATCAGGAGGATAATTTGAATACCCAGTTGGCTGGACAAATGTTCTGTTTAAATAATATTCATTTCGTAAGACTCTTTGTTGATTAAAGACAACTCCAGCATTTAAAGATACAAATGGAAATCTCTTGAATGTTAAACCAGAACCAATCATAAAGTTAAATTTCCAATCATCATTATTGTTATTGTTTAATCCAGAGATAGCTACTCCAAAATGAACACTAGGAGTAACAAAACGATTGTTTGTTGGAATATCAAAATTTAATTTTGTACCCAACGCTAATTGAATTGTTTTCTTAGTTCCAACAGTAACTAACAATGAATCTGGAGTGTCTAACCAATAATCTCCGTCGATTGATTGCACATTATATTCAGAGATACCTCCCAGCGGAGCAATATAATCAACACCCAATGACCAGTAAGGGACAGCAGGCTGCCTTACATCTAATGAGATAAATTTTGCATTTTCAATTGGCAATGCATCTTCATTTTCAGTTTCAAAATCAGAGCTTTTTGGTTTCAATTTAAATAGAATTAGAAAATCATTGCTTGTATTTTTACCTCTATATCTATTAGCTTCTCCTAAAAATTTATGTTCAACACTAAAGGTACTGTTTTCAACTTCTGAAATCAATTCTGAAATATCATAAGGTTTTAATTCCTGATCTTCAGTTAAACAAACGGCGGCAAAAGAATTATACAGTTCATCAATCATATCTATGTCATCCCAAAGAGGATCATCAAAATCAAGAACGTCTTGTTCTAACATCTCACCTAATTCTGAACTTAATAGAATTAACTCTTCATAATCCATTTCAAGATCAGAAGAATTATTATCTACTTGTTTTGACTTTAATTCACTTAAAATTTCAAACTTTGTCTTTTCTCTGGAATAAAGCACTTCGGTAGATTTCTCGATATCTGAATAAGCTTTTGTAATATTCGTCATCAATTCATCCATTTGAGTTAAGATCTCCGTGCATCTTTTCTTAAATTCATCTTCTTCTTTATTGCCTCCACGGCTACCTAGGAAAGGATCTGGAGCATTAGAACCTAATTGAGTAAGTAAATTAATTGCCGGACTACCCATTCCTACAAACTGAGTTAAAATTGTTTTAAATGGTGAATCTTTTTGCTCATTTTTGACAGCTTGATTTAGCATTTCCACATCATATACAAAAGTATTTAGGTTTATAACTTTAAAAGTCAAAATATCATTTTGATTAATTTTTATTGACTGTACTTTTTTCTGTTTTTGAGCACCTTTAACCCAGTCGCATTGGTAATAAGTCAATTGATCAGATATCTTATCATATTCAATTAAATAATTTGTTTGTGCAAAAAGCCCCGTACTAAGAACTGCAAAACAAATGCTATATAAGTATTTCATTTTATTGCTTTTTAAAGATTAATATTAATTCCGAAAAAGTAACCTGGAGAAAAAGTTTTCTCTGTTACATCATTTACAGCATCACCTGAAAATGGCTCGAGTGAAGTTTTGCCTAATTCAAAACCATTTTTCAATTTGGTATTTTGACAAAAAGAAACACCAGCCGAAAACGAAACGTAAGGAAATTGTTTGATTCTCAACCCTCCACCTAGTAAAAAATTTACAGGCTTATCCCACGAATCAGCTGATAATCCAACAGAAGCCCCAAACAGAGCATGGGGTAATACAACCCCTTTAGAAGGGAAATTATACAATAAACTTGTTCCCACAGAAAATTTCATAGAAGGTGCTGGAGTTCCTGAAATAACTCTCAAAGAATCATTTCCAACTTCCTCTACAGCATAATTATTGTATCCTTTGAAAGGGCTAACGAAAATCAAGCCTGTAGCCCAAGAGAAATTACTTGGAGATTGAACGGAGAGTTGAATATCGTGATTTTGCAATATATTATCGTCTTTATAATCACGATCCTCTTTTTCTAGATTTTTTAGATGTATGGTATAATTCATATAACCAGCATCGTCTAAATCTTCTAGTTCTCCGCCACCCCAGGAACTTTCTTCATAACCAATAACCATAGTTTTTTCAGCGGTAAATGTTGCACCTTCAATAATCGATAAAAGCTCATCGGCTTTGTTTGGACTAGCCCATGTGGTCTCGATATCTTCAATTAGCGTATTGTAAGCACTATCAATCTCATAACGTTCATTTTCATAAATAATCGTGTCTTTTTTTAAGTCTTTATATTCATCTTCTAACTTTCTCAACTGGGCATTATATTCAGCAGAATTAAAAGTTCCTGAAGCCATTTTTAATTGACTGACTATTTCCTCCTTTGTTAACTCTGTTGAATAAACACTTTGAATTGCTTTCTGATATTGAGCAAGCATTGTATAGCTTTTCTTCAAACCAGTATGAAAATTAGAAAGTTTTTCAAGACTTAATTTCCTGGCTTCAGAAACCTTTGCCCCACCTCTAGTAAAACTTGGTGTTGCAATCCAACCTGTCAAATTCGATAAATTACGTGAAACATCGCCAATTGCTCCCCCCATTCTTCCAACAACATCAGAAAATCCACTTAAAACATTAGATGTGTACTTATTTTCTTCCGGATCTCTTTTCTCAGATTTTACATCAAAAGTAAAAACAAGAGGATTCATATTTACAACCCGAAACTTAACCATGTCTCCTTTTTTAAGGTTAGGCTTATCCACAGGTACCTCATTGGATTTCCCTTTAGCGTTTACCAATTGGTAATACTTTTCAGTATTTTTAATACGGTCGTACTCGACTAAGTACTGTTTCTGACCGTAAGCTGCTCCTACTGAAAAGAGCCATAAAATTAAACTTACTTTTTTCATTATATATAGTTAAAGATTTACGAAAATTAATTAGCGGGCATATTGCTGATTTCATACTTAATAAGCTGAACACCAGACATTGAGTTTGCTGATTGGTTTTTACCTGCTGCTCCATCACTGATTAGTTTTATAAATGCATCTTCGGAACCTCTTGTACTTAAAGACTCACCTAATTTTTCTACTGCCTCGAAATCCATTTTATCAAGGCTGGCGAAGAAATAAATACGATCAACACCGCAATCTAAATCGGGAGTACAGAAGGTAACAATTGGTTGAAAACTACTTGATTTCTTTTTTGTGTTAGGGTATAATTTCACAAAGTCATCCTTCCCATCTCGAGAAATAGGAATTTCGCTAATTATTTTATTGTTTCCGATATAAACAGCGTGTAAATAAATGAGATCACTCGAATTATTCGCCACCTCTATTTCAAAAGCTCTAATATTAGCGGCATTTTTATAGTTTGGATCATTTAGAATTTCCTTCTTTTTTACCTGTAATGCAGAATCACTCATTTGCTTAAATTGTACAGTTACATCAATGCGTTCATCACTTAATTCAAGATTTGTAAAATAATCGATACGAAGTGCTTGCTTCAAGAACTCTTTAAGTTTATCAACATCCTCCACTTTGCTCATAGAAAGGGGTTTCATTTCTTTTAATGGATTTCCCGTAAATGGTATTTCAATTCGCACTTTATTTTCATTGTCTTCTTTAATGTAATAATTTGGTGCATCCTTTTTTGGATCTACAATCAAAATATTTTTTTCATCTTTCAATGTATTCTTTATTATTTTAATATTATCCTTGTTTTGTATATCAAGTGCTAATTTAAGTTGCTGTCCAGTTATAACTTCAAAAATTCTTTTCGTTCTAAACAATGCATAGTCCTCCTTTCTATTCATTGGTAAAGCGCTATTAAGTAATACCTTGCAATTTGCCCCTTCCACTTCTGTCACCACTCCTCTTGAGATTATTGAATTTTCCTTACTCGGATCAATGTAATAAAACGCTAAAGTATCGCCAACAGATATTCCGTGTACCATGCCAGCCCCAATTCTGGCAAATTTTTCATTCATTATTGAACTCACAACTTCGAAGTATTCTGATTTAGGGACAGTACTTCCACCAAAGAACAAGGAATTTGCTTCGTCAAAATCCTTTTCGGCATTTTGTTGTCCACCAGAATTAATTAGTAATTTTCCATATACGATATCGAAAACATTTTTGTAACTCGCTTGGGTATTTAAATTAGTAATGGCTTCAACAATAGAATAGGTAAGGGAACCATATCCAACATCATTTACTTTTATTTCATAATTAACTTGTTCGTCTTTGCAACCCATAAATATCGCCTTAATGCCTTCCCCACTTTTATATCCTTTATTATCCTCAACATTATACGTTTTTCGGTAGTTTTTTGGAGCACAAACCTTTTCGGATCCTCGCTTTTTAGTTGGCGTGGAACCTCTAGTCGCGGAACCTGAATGACAGGAATCTAACACAATAACAACATGCCCATTCTTACCTAATTTTGATTCAATAGCCGAAACATAATAATCCAACTGATCATCAATCAAATGTTCGTCGTATTTATACCCTTCAAAATATTCCATTGGTGCATTATAAAGAGCAAGTGCTTCATCGTATCCATCTTCTCCTTCGTCTTTAGCAATGTATTTTACATTTGGGTAATCTTTGGCGTCCCAATCGGCAATTTGCTGTCCGTGACCTGAATAGTGAATATAAACTATATCTCCTGGATTTATTTTTGCTAACAAAGCATCCAAGGCCTTCATCACATTCGCAGCTGTCGCTTTTTCATCTAAAATTTCAACGATGTTCTTTTCATCAAATTTTTGATTTTTGAGCATGGATTTTACCAAATCAATGTCATTTTTGGAACTCAAATCACTCCAACTAGCACCATCTGTTCTATTAGGATATTTACCAACTCCAATTAACAGGGCGTGCTTAGTTTGGGCAAACGATTCTGAAAAACAAACAATCGAAACGATTGACAGAAAACAAAATAATTTTTTAATCATATTCTTTTTTTTTAGTTATTCTTTTATATTATTACTTACCAAACACTTGAACACCGTAAAATTTATCCATCATATAAAATGAGTCATCTGAAAAATGAGCAGCTCCAATTCCCAAATAGTTATAATTAACATTTAAGATATTCGCCCTATGGCCGCAAGAATTCATCCATTGATTTACAACAGCCTTAGCAAATGATAAATAAGTATGTGGTAAAATAGGGTTTCCTTTATATTCGTAACTAAAATATCCTCCGTTCTGATCCGGTGTGTAAACAGGCGTGCTTGCCGTATAGGCAATTCCGAAAGATATTGCAATGTTCTCACCTACCCTAGTCCAATCAAATCCTGCAAGACGAGCACGGTCGCCAACACCTTCCTTGCCTTTAACAACGCTTGTATGAGAGAAAAAATCATAGGTTCTCATATCCAAAGCGTGGCCGTACGCAGCTGATTCAAGGGATTGGTGAAATTTAAGTGCTGCAACTCCCGCTTTTATTCTTTCTTGATTTGTCTCATAAAAAATGGCGGCGTGAAGAAGGGGGTAATTAATACTCGAGAAATCAATTTGTTCATTCACTTTCTTGATTTTCAAAAAATCTTGATAGGATAAAACATAATTTTCGTATTTCCAATCTTCTACTTCACTGCAACAATCTGACTGACTTAGATTCAAAAGATAACTAGAATAATCTTCATAAGGATTAAAAATTGCTCCGCGAGACTTTTTCGCACTATCTGCAAAAGATTCAGGTAATTCAGTAAGCGCGTTATTACTTCTCTTAGAAGCTTCATTATTACTTCGTAGAATTTCACCTTCGATGAAAAATATTCTAGACTCCAAAATTGACCTTTTTTCTGTAGTTAAATCAGATTTATTTTTCTTGTAAACATGCTTCAATGAATCCAATTCTTGTTTCAATGATTTATTTACTTGGGCTTGAGCCGAATTAGCTATACAAATTACAAGAAATGTAAAAAGTAGAAATTTTAGTTTATTAATCATATTTAAAATAAATTAAATATACAACAAATATACTAAAGTATACAATTTGTTTTAAAAAAATATTGAATAAAAATTAAAGAGTTCAACGACCTCAAGCCCACAAACAAAATAGAGTTTTTCGATAAGAGATAAATCAATTTTATCCGCTAAAACAAGAGAAATTCACACTTCATTTACGAAAGCACAAAAAGTAATGCAAAATCGCTATCCTAATGAGCCCACAAAATGGGCAGGTTTCATATTGGAACAGTAGTGTATAATTTTAATAATAAATCTTTATCAATTAAATTCCTAAAAACTAATGTTCAATCCCATAAAATACCCTGGAACGTATTTCTTAGTTTGTAAAGTTGAAGGGTCTATAGATGAATTTGAATTGTCGTATGATTGACCTACTTGCAATGATTTATTTAAAACATTTACACGGGTAAATGCTAATCCTGCACTCAAGCTTAGATATGGAAACTGTTTGAATTTCATACCTCCACCAATAAGAAAATGGATATCTCTTTCATCCCAAAAATCAACGGCCGCTCCCAAATTTAAACTTGGCGTAATAAGTTTATTACCCTGAAAATCAAATACCATTTGAGATCCAATGCAAATGCGTGATCTGGATAAACTAGTTTGACCAACTCCCTCCTTCATTTGTGTTTTCAGGATAAACTTGAATTCCAATTAACAGAGCATATTTCTGTTGAGAATAAAGGGTTAATACTTGCATAAAAATTGCTGTTCATTAAGCATCTTCTTTAAAAGGTCTACATCATTACTTGATGATAAGGTATCCCAAATTTTATTGTCTGGATAATGTGCGATTGCAACAATTAATGCATGTTTGGTTTGAGAAAACGTTGAAATAAATTGACAAAAGATAAGGAAAACAAAAAATACTTCATTATATAATTTTAGTTGAACCTAAATTTAATAAATAAATGAATGAAACAAAAATGTGAATTAAAATTCTTGATTTATTATATTTCTATCCTAAATTTAACCAAATATATTCCATCTCCAACATATTTCCTTGAAGATGATTGTTGTTGTATTAGTTTAGGATTTGAATTAAATACAGTTCTTTTATCAGTAATACTATCAGGAAAATAAAAATCTTGATCAACTTTTGTAAAAAAAACATAAACCCAAGATGTTCCACATTTATATTGACGATCACAACCTAAAATTAAATTCGGATTTTCTCTATTTTTTGCTGAGATTTTATGTGGAAAATCATCATCAAGCTTTTGAACACCCATAAATTCATCAATATACCATGCATTAACATAATATGAATTATTTGTTCTATTAGTAAACTCAAACTCAAAATCCTGTAAATTATTAAGCTCTATGTCTGGTATCTCTGAGTTTCTTACCGAAGTTTTAACTTCAATTCCAAGGTTATCAAAAAATTCCAAGGATAAAAATTGATATATACTGCGCGCTGAATCAATATAATTCAAGAATAAATTTTGTCCAATGGTATCTTTAATTGAAAATGGAAACATCTTTTTAAATGGATTTCCAGATGAGCCGACTTCAAGGTAAATTCTTTCATCACCATCTTGTTTTACATAAAGATCGAATAATGGTTGCCTTGCCTCTGCAATCGATACAAATGACTTATCCTTTAAAAGCTCTTTAATCTTTTTTTTATTTTTAGATGATACGTTTTTATCCAATTTTATAGAAAAAGTAATCGATGCGCTAGGTGAAATTTTGCGAATATGATATTTAAAATAATTTTTGTTTGAAATTAAAGTATCTAGCTTAATTTGACAGGTCATTGCAGATGTAATTGCGGATACATAACCTGTACAAGCAGCACCTTTTAAACTGGAGTCATTTCTGTAAACTCCTATTTTATCACCTATTTCAAACCCCTGTATTGGTCCTGCATCAACTGAACAAATATCTCCAGCGATACTTCTAATCTTAAATCTTACATCAGGTTTCACATTTTGATTTCCTAAAAAAATACGAGCTGGTTTTTCAAAATACTTTTCAGGAGTTTGAATCGGCCATCTTTTGTCGGTGTTTTCATAATTCTCAATCATTTTTATACCTGTCAAATTATATATATTTTCATAACTCGCACCTATTGTGTCAAGCTGTTGTATTGCATTAATAAAACTGTAAGTGAAATTACCATAAATAGAGTCCCCAACTTTTATTTCTGCAGCTAGTTGAATATTTGTACAGGCATAAAAAATAGACTTCGTGCTATACTTCGAATTCTCTTCTACATCTGAATTCCGAGCCATTTCAATGTACTTGTTTTTGTTGTAACCTTTCGGTATACATAAATCTCCACCTCTCGTATTTTCATATAACCCTCTATCAATTGTGCCGGAATGACAGGCATCACTAACAAAAACTAAATGACCATTAACTCCTATTTTTTTATCTATTTCATTTAAGAAATAGCCCAACTGATCATCTATTAAATGTTCTGAATAATCATATCCTTCAAACCAAGAATATGGTGCATTATATAGCGCCCAAGCCTCATCATATCCATCATCACCTTCATCATACGAAACATATTTGAGATCAGGATAATCATCTTTATTGCAGTCAGCTATTTGTTGACCGTGTCCACAATAATGGATGTAAACAATATCTCCTTGTTTAACTTTTTTAACTAATTTTTCAAACTCTGCGAGAACATTTGAAGCTGTTGCGTATTCGTTTAATAGTACTTGCAAATTAGAATTGATAAATCCCTTCCTTCGCAACATTTTTTGAACAAGAACTAAATCATTCTCTGGTCCCTTTAAATTTGACCAACTCCCTCCTTCATTTGTGTTTTCAGGATAAACTTGAATTCCAATTAACAGAGCATATTTCTGTTGAGAATAAAGGGTTAATACTTGCATAAAAAATGCAAGCAAAATAATAACTCTAAATTTTGTTATCATTTTTCAGGTATTGAAATATTGAAACTAGGTGCATTCCATGCAGACTCAGAATAAACATTTTCAACAAACTTATAATTAGCTTTCTTTTTGGGTAATGGTTCAAAATATAAATAAAAAGTAATGTTGCCATTTTTATCTATTTCTTTAGCAGTCTCATTCAGCGCGCTGTAAGTATCTTTAGACATTGGGACACCAACAGATTTAATTAATTTAAACTCTTTGTTTGTTCCTTCTTGAATTAATTTTAAATTTTTATCTATATAACATCCATTTCCTGTATATATAAATTTAAATTTAGAATAGGACTTCTGTAATTCAACTGTATCAAGTAAAAGTGAACCTTGAGGAGTTTCAACAATTACAGCAGAATCAAGATCATAGCTTGTCGAATTATAACTCGGTGAATTATAAAATCTATCACCGAAAAGATTTACAAAAGATCCTAATTCATTTGAAACAACTTTATTTTTTTTATCAAAACAAATAAAGGCCAGGGTATCATCAACCACATCATAAAATGAGTTGTTTATATAATAAACAACTTTATGAACCCCATTTTTATCACAAATCTTTTTATTACCTTTCGCATCAAAATTAGTGTTCTCAATCACTTTAACACCTTTTATCCAATATTTTTTTGATAACACAGTGGGTACGCCCAGCTGGTTTTTAATAATTTGAGAATTATCATTTAAGAAATATTGTTTGGTCACAAATTCTTTTGGACTTTCTTCTTTTATAAAATATTGCTTTTTAGTATCTCCATTAAAAGCCAGATTGCCATTTTCTGAATAGTATTTTTTGTATTTATAAAATGGCATACTGTCACAAATAATTGATCTTGCATAACCAAATTCATTGTTTGTAGGTTTACCTTTTGAATTGTAATAAATTCTCTCTTTTTTAAAGCCTGTTGAAAGATTCGGGAATGTTTCTTTTGTCATTTCCATCAATGCATCTTTAAACCATCCTTTTCCTTCAAAAAAAACAGAATCTGCCAAGTTTTCAAAACGTTTTTCCTCGGACACATAACCTTTGTCGTTGTAATATGAAATTGCCAAGGTATCCCGGTACCAATCATAAGGATCTGTTACCACTCTAATTTGAGATACGCCATTTCTCTTGACAAGTTTTCCTTCTTCATCCTTGTATGATTTTATTACAATTTTCTTACCCTCTGGTGAATTTATGACTTTTAAAATAGTCTGATGAAAGCCATCTTTTGCTACTTTGATGAGTATGTTATTTTCAACTTTAAAATACTTTTCAGAAATAAGTTTATTATCATCACCATAACTATTTCCACTGTATTCTTTAATTGTTAATTCATTTTCAAGAATCTCACCTTTCTTGTTTTTTGTTAAACTATGAGTTTCATTGCCGTATATATCCCTAAAATAACATTTTTCACTCACTCCCCAATTATCATCCTTTCTCTGATTTGTATTTTCATCTTTCGCTATAATTGAAAACGCATTTAGATTATTGTCATAGGTAAATTCATATTTATGAATTCCTGCATTATCATAAGCAATACTTTTCAAATCATTTTTCCAAAAAGACACTTTTGACACTAATTTATTTTGGTTATATTCAAGCTTAGGAATAATAAGGTTTTCAGTTAATTGATCTTGCATCTTCGAACTAAAAAAGTAATCTAAATATCCATATCCTCCAGATTGAATGATTGATCCATCTTCTTTTTTACAATATTCCATTGTTTTATTCAAATTCTTATCGTATTCAAAGAAAAATTTTTGAATACCATTGTTATCAGAAGTAATAATATTATTTCTTCTCAATTCTATTTCACTCGGTTTAATAGAATAATTGTCATACGAAAAATAATCATTTGGCATATCCTTGAACGTATAATAAATTTCCAATGAATCTCCATTTTGAATAAAATATTGAACTTTTACTAACCGTCCGTTTTTATCAAATTTCCTTTTGGATTTTGTGAAATTCTTTCGCTCATTATATAAAGAAAATTTATAGGGGTAATAATCACCAACCATTGTCTCTGTTTCATAATCACTTTTTAGGTTAACCTCCTCAACTGGAAAGAAATTTTTACCTATCCTTTCAAAGGTTTTTTTCTCTACAGTAGATAAATCGTCATAAGAAAAGGTTGAATCAATTTCAGTGTAAAAATTAGAACCTTCAATCAGTGAATATTTTTTTGTTGAGTTATAAGGATTTCTTTCTTCAGTCAAAAAACTATTTGGCCTGAAATTTTTGTATTCTATCCAATTCTCTAAGTCTTTTATTCGAGTTTCTTTTTCACTAAAAAAACCTAATTCATCATATTTGGTTCTGATTGTTTCGATAGAATCTTCCAATGGATTGGTAATCTTTTTGAACGAATTTATTTGTACAACAGAATCAAGTACTCCTAACCCTTTCTCACTCCAGAAATAGGTATATTCCTCTTTAAATGGCACATATTTATCTTCGTATACTTCATTTTTTTGATTTTTTCTGGTAACTTTTTGTAATAAACCGTCTGAATTGTAATATCTTTTTTCTAAAGCTGCTTCTTTCAACACATTCTTATAATTTATCATGCTATCAGTAACAATATATCCATTAAACGATTTGGTTTGAATTATTTGAAGCTCATTCATTTTTAACCAACCAGAAGTTACCTTACCATTGTATTCGTTCGTGAAAGTGGAATAAACAAAATTATTTTGTGATTTTTCAACAAGTATTGTGTCGCCTGTAATGAGAAATGCACCTTTTTTAGTTCCTTCATCCGGCATTGAATGGAAAAATGTTTTCTTAACAGCTACTACAGCCTTGTTTAAGTTTAATTCATTGCTTCTTGTTTTTACATCATCTTCTTTTACAATCTGACGGCTGCGAATATACCCATTGGAATATTCATCATAATAAAATGATTCAACACCTGATGAATCAATTCCAAATGATTTTACAGGTAAGAAAGTTAAATCGAATTCTTCGTGTTGATTATTCCATGAATTTCCGTTATATCGATTTTCACTCGTATACGCCAAAGTCTTACAAGTATAAAAGCTAGAACCTTTAACAACGGACGTTATTCTTTTAGCCGTTGTACCATAGAGTTTTGAATCCGAAGAAAAAGTATTGACCTCAATTTGAATAGCATCTTCGTTATAAATATGTTCTAAATAACCACTTGCGCCCAAATCCAACTTGTAGTTTATTTTATTACAGCGCATTTGACGCACGTTTTTTGGTTCACCATTCGGATGAAATAACAAATATTCTTTATAATAATTGTCAACACCTACAACCCAATTTTTGCGCTGCCAAAATTTATTTTCAACAAGTTGATGTTCCAAATGAAATTGTTCATGAATTTGAAGCGAAATCGGTTTTTTATTTAATTTTTGGTTGTCTGAGTAATCAATGTAATACCTATATTCATTACAATCAAAGGAAGACTGATTCTCATATTCATAAGTATATTTAGCTGTACCCCACTTGTTATGGCAAAGTTCATTTTTTAAATTTTTCATTTCGATTGATGAAACCCGATTTTTTTCATCATAATTTAGGACAATCATTGAAACTAAAGAATATTCTATTAGATCTCCGTAATAATCAGATGGACTGAAATTATATACAGGTAAGTGTTTTCCATTAAAATAGTGTTTTACTGAAACCAGTCTAAAATTATTTTTAGAATCGTAGGTTGCCTCGTATGAATGACCCATTTCAGGAATTTTATCTAAACGTCCTGAAAAACTTATATCGACAGGGTATTCAAAATTGTTGCAATTTCTGTAAAACCTAGATTCTGTGTAATTAGCATGAAAAGAATTTACGAATAATAATAAAACAATTGTAGTAACAAAAGTGGATTTCATAATAAACGACTTATTTAAGTAAAACAATACCCATAAAAGGATCAGTTATAGCAGGTTTATTTTTATTGGATGGGCAGTTTTGATAAGGTACTACAGATGCTCCTTGTCTAGGTAAGTTTGAAAAAGGGTTTGTATAGTAAAATTTTGTATCATGATAGTTTATGAAGTATTTCTGAGTCCAAGAATTTAAATTATCTGCAAATTTTCCCTCTGCAACTACAGGATAAACCATATAGTCAAAACCAATTTCACTAGCTGTTGATGGGGGTTTATACAACGCTCTTTTAGAACTAGATATATCCTCTCGGCATGCATCTGAAAGAACCATAATCTTAACGTTATCGCGTATATATTCTTCAGGATATATTTTTTTATAACCCTCATACAAGCTCTTAAGAACATCCGAAATACTATATAACTGATTTGTAACTTGTTTTAATTCATCTTGAGTTAAAGAGTCCTTATCTTCGCGCAAAAAACTATTTAAGTCAACACTAAAATCCGGCGGAACCCAATAATCCTCCCATTTTTTTTCGCCATTGTCTGCAAGAATATTTGTAGAAACTCCATGACCAGCATAATAAATGAACAAAGTATCATAACCATCTAAAAACGATTTATCCTTGAATTTCATTTGCAAATCATTTTTCATTAAATTAAAACTAGAATCAATTTCCCATAATTTATTATTAACACCCGATTTCAATTTTTTAATAACATCCCTAGCATCTTTCAATGGAAACTCATCTAATTTCTTCACATATTTATTATTTTCATAATTATTAGCAATAATAATTGCTTTACGCTTTGATTTAGCTCTATTATAATTGTCCCTATATTCACTTTTATCAAATATGTAGAAATTGCGAATGGGATCTAAATTTTTTTTGATTCCTTCAAAGCTAATATCAATCGAAACAATACTTGTTTTCTCGATTGCTAAAAATTTATCATAAAGCGGATCATCTTTTATTTGTTCTTGACAAATACAAGTATCTTGATTGAGGTTGCCAAAATCTGTTAATTTAAAACCAAACTGCGTTTTTTGATTACCTAAATTAATGGTTAACACGTACTTTTTATAGTCTACACCTTCAATTTTAGATTTATAAGTACAATGATCATAATAACCATGAGATTCATATGTCTGTAATTTAATAATAATTTCGTTTTTGACCCTGGTAAATGTTAATTCAAATTTTGGCCATGATTCTTTTTGTTTCTTATCTAACAAAAAAGAAAAATTCAAAGGACTTGTACCCAATATATCTATGTGCTCTTTAGATAATTTGAAACCAATTTTAAGTTCTTGTCTTTCGATTGACTTATTCTTTTGAGTTTCTTTTTGCCAATCTGAAATTTTAAAGACCTTTCTCTCATTATAATTAATGACACTTAAATTAATTTCTTTCTCACTATTTAATGATGAGCTCTTTGGGTCAGATTTAATTGATTGATAACTAAGACCCTCTTTACTTGAACCTACAGTTATTCCTCGGGGCTCGTTGTTAGAATTATCTTTCGAATTCAAAACAGTTGATTTAACTAACGGCCTCCCATCTTTATCATACCAAAACTTCTTGTTAACTTCATCGGTATAAGTAGTATATTCTTGAGCAAAACAAGTTAATCTGAAACTGATTATTAATAAAAAAAACAAACTTCTTAACATACATTTTTATCAAATCACACCAAAGTTATAATTTTTTTTAAATAATACAAATTTAAAGCTAGATGAAGCATCGTTAATGCGTCAACTCCTTCTCAATCAATACCATCAGCTCATTTAAAAGCGAAGACTGACTAGTTAGATTTCCCGACTTTTCGATGCGCTTAACGACCTCATTGTTTTTGAGTAAGGTTGCTTTGAGTGTAATTTGATTTTTTGAGAGGGTGTAAACCACATTCACCTCTACTGAATTTGGTTGTTCAATTTCTGACACGAAAAGTGTTTTTTCAGTGCCGCGGCTTTTCTCCGAGAAATAGTTTACCAGTTGACTTTTGATTTTTTGATCATCAAAACCGAGATCGATATTGAGTACATTACTTACAAATATCGTAGGAATCTCTTTCAATACAATACTCGAACGCACTTCTTCGTCGATTTTACCCAGAGTGAACGTTACCGGAACCATGCGCTCGGCACTTTGATTTTGGTTAAGTTTTTTCACTTCTTCCTCGGTGGCAATCAACCATTTTTCGAGTTGGAGTTGGTTATTTTCATCGAGGGAGGTTTTGTTGTTCAACATCGCATTGAGCAAGGCGTAAGTCATCAAACCATGTTCGTATTGTGGCAACTCCAAGGCTTTTTGATCTGAACTGGAGGCAGTGATAATGGCAAAACCGGATTTACTCGCCAGTTTATCCAACTCTTTCAAGCGCTGCGATTGACGCTCGGCATCCTTTACATCGCGCTTGCCTGTCAATTGGGCATAATCCAAATTATTTATCGCAGCACCAGAATGACACGCATCTAAAATCAAAACTCTTTTTCCTGCTGGGATTTTATTCAATTGATCGAGTAATTCCCGCATGCGGATGCCTTCAAAATTGGTGCTTGTCGCTTCGGTGGTGAGCAATAGCAATTGGTCTTTGTCCACAATTTCGCCATGTCCGGCAAAGAATACCAAAAGAATGTCTTCGGGCTTGCTTTTCTTCTCAATTTCTTCCAAGGTTTGAATGATATTTACCTTTGCAGGCGTTTTGCCCTTGATTTTATCCGTTCCTAATTTTCCCTCTCGGTTTATGGTTAGATTGTAGAAAAACACGCGGTTGGTATCATCCACGTTGAAGAACTTTTTCGAAGCTTGTTCTAGTGCTTGATGGAGATCGTTTGCATCTTTAGCAGCGTAGTTCAAATCCAACTTATCGTCTTTGTAATCATCCACGCCAATCATCACGGCATGCAAGGAAGGTTTTCTATACGTTGGCTTATCATCAGATTTGTGATTAAGTACAACTCCGCGTGAACTGATGCTGTTATTGGCCGTTTTGGCAATTACTTTCACCTGCAAGGCCTCACCCGGAATTTGATAACGCGCAATTAACTTCGGATCTACTTGAATGGAATATTTGCCCTTTTTGAGTTTTAAACGCTTGGCATTTTCAGTTTGACGCACCACGCCATTGAGGTAAATTTCAATGTCTCCTACCCCACCCGTTCGTGGCGTTATTTCGTAATGGTACCCTCCATCTCCTTTGTCAATGGGCTCAACGATTGGCGTAACCCCACAAATGTTCAAATCGCTCAATTTAGGTAAACGATCCAGGTTCTCTCCGTTCATGATCCGCTGCACCAAGTTGGGAACGTGTAAAGAATCTTTTACTTGGTTGAGTTCAACGATTTCCAACCCACAAACGAAATAAAGTTTTTCAATCGCCCCAGGGGTGCCGTCGAAGCGGTAGTTGGTGTCATACACGAGCCAATCGTCACCTTCGAGTTGCAACCGAGTGTAAAGGGGTTTACCGGTTTCTACATCCCAGAGGATGGTTTTGTGGTCTTGCGCAGTGGTTACTAGAAACCTTTTGTCAAATAATAGTTCTACATCTCTAATTTGATTATTGTTATGAGTAATGCTAGCTTGATTTTTTAAGTGAATTAATTTAGAATACTCTTCACAATTAAATTTAATGCCTCTTTCTAAAAATCTTTTTTCAATGAAAGTTCCGCGCAGCTGTTTACGCAACCCTTTAACTAGTGTTGTTTCTATATTTTTTTGGTAACAAGTATCATTGATATTATACAATATAACATAAGTCGAATCAAAATTTGAAAATTCAATTAATAGACTATCTTTACTAATGAAATAATGGCCACTATAATAAAAATTTTTAAATCTTCCTAAGTTAATAATAAATGAATCCATCTTGCTATCAGGAATTGAAACATTCATTAATTGAATTTTTGTCTCTGGAATTGTACTTAATTCCAAATATTCAATTTTTCCTTTTTTATCGATTATAGAATTCCCCCCTCCTCTGATAATACCAAATTCTCCATTTTCTGTACGTTTTAAATTTGCGGAATGTTTGACTTTATTGTTTGTTAAATTCATCCAAGTAACATTATTATATTCCAATGAATGTACCTCAATAAAATTATCATTTTCAATAAAATCAGCAAATCTTATATCACCATAGAAATCGAATTGTTTAATTGGATTCGCTTCAGCAAAAAAATAAATTCTCGCATATCCATCTGTAGAGGAAGTTATAAATGTATCCCCTTTTAAATTACTGTTAACTGTTACAACATCTTTACCTCCTTGATATTCACTTAATTGCTTTCCTGATTTAAAATCAAGATACCTTACCATTCTATTCGAACAAGCAACAAGTAATTCATATGAATTTTTTGAATTTGGTTTCATTTCTAAATCATTAATCCACTCACTATATTGAGAAAAGTTTATTAACACTTTTGGTTGCAAATATGTAATGTCTCTGCGTACCGATATTTCTCGAATATTTTTGTTTAATCCTTGAATTTGTATTGTAACAAACGAGCCAATTGGCCCTTTTAACATTGCGATGATATTTGAAAGCGGTTGACCCTTGGTGTTTATGAAATCTCCTTTTTCATTCTTGATTGCCAAAATCCTTTCATTTATGCATATTAAAGAATCTCTAAATACGCTCCCACCTCTGAACACCTGTTTAATTATCGGATAGTCATTTTGAATCTCCAAACTTAGACCCAATCCGGCTTTTGAGACATCTGCTATCAAATTACCTTTTGAATCGAAAAGAGTTTGTAAGGTAGTGCTATGATTATCGTTTTGAATAAAATCTCTACCGTCGTTCACATAAAATACATCATTTAAAGGAAGTCGGTAACAGTACTCTGGTTTTTCAAGATCATAAATTAAGTTTTGACTTGAACCATTGTTATATTCTTCTATGGAAATGTATTTTGAATTCTTAATAAATTGAATATCACTGTCAGTAAAATCAATTATTCCGGAAAACAATTCTTTCTTTAAATTTATATCATAAATTTTACGTTCGCCACCAAAATGAGTTTCTTTCCAAATTAAATATCTCGAACAAGGACTAAACTCCAAAGGTTCATACATAATATCCTTTACGAAGAATTTAAAAATGGATTCTTTTTCTTTAAGATTATAAACCTCAACATAACTTTGATTTACTGCTTGTAAATCGTTTTGACATATTGCTAAATACTTACCATCTTTACTTATTTGCGCATCAATAATGACTCGTGAATCATTTTGGTTTTGAACTGTGAAAAATAAATCGCCAGTTTTTGAGTTTATTATTTCTAATTCTTTATTTCCTTGTTTAAGATTAATAATAAAAAGACCATTAGAACTAAATTTTTGAATCTCAGCTGATCCAATACTAGCATAATGGGATGTATTATAAAAGTCAAAAAGTTTTACCCCTGATTTTAAATCATAAACATTGGTTAATGAATCATTTTCTGAATTTTCATTATTTAAAGAATAAGATCTAACGGTTAATATTTTTGATAAATCAGATGAAACGTCTATGCATCTGCCTTTAAACTGATAAATATTTTTTTTTGTTTTTAAATCTCGAATTGTGCTTCTTTCATCTTCAAAAATCAAAAATCTATCTCGAGATAAAGACATTATTTTATTACCATTTAATGAATCTATTTTTTGACCATTAATCGTTTCCCAAAAAATAATTTTCCCGCCCCCATAAGACACAAAATTTTTATCTTCATTATAAAAAAATGCATTCTCAATATTTTTGTGATTTATAAAATATAATTCTCTATTTAAACTTTGGTCCCAAATCCTTGCTGTATTATCCTCACTTGAGGTTATTAAGTATTTTTGACCTTTACTAAATTCAATCATTTTAATTTTCCCAGTATGCCCTACCGGCAGTATCAACCTTGGTTCTTGCTTCTGCGCCATTGCCAATTTGCTAATAAATAAAAGCAATAGTGAAAATATAATCCTTTTTTTCATGGTTACTTCTGAATTTTCGTTCGTATTTGGTTCATTAACTCTTGCACAAATGCAGAAATATTGGCTTTTTTGCCTGTGAGCTCAAATTTCTGTTCAAAGTTTTCTTTGTAGAGAATGATACTCGCTTTCACTTCATCGCCTTTTTCTTCGTAAAGAATGTTCACCTTAACGGCATTTGGGAAATCAGCAACCATGATTTGCGTTTCGGTGCCTCTGCTCATTTCTTGGAATGCCGCTGATAAACTTGATTTGATATTCAGGTTGTCTTTGAAAGTGTTCTTGTTCAATACATTATCCACAAAAACCGTCGGAATTTCTTTCAATACAATACTTGAGCGCACCTCATCGTCGATTTTACCCAGAGTGAACGTTACAGGAACCATGCGCTCGGCACTTTGGTTTTGGTTGAGTTTTTTCACTTCTTCTTCGGTGGCAATCAACCATTTTTCGAGTTGGAGTTGATTGTCATCGTCGAGGGAGTTTTTGTTGTTCAACATCGCATTGAGCAAGGCGTACGTCATCAAACCATGTTCGTATTGTGGCAACTCCAAGGCTTTTTGATCTGAACTGGAGGCAGTGATAATGGCAAAACCGGATTTACTCGCCAGTTTATCCAATTCTTTCAAGCGCTGCGATTGACGCTCGGCATCTTTCACATCGCGCTTGCCAGTATATTTGGCCAAATCCATGTTATTTATCGCAGCTCCCGAATGGCACGCATCTAAAATCAAAACTCTTTTTCCTGCTGGGATTTTATTCAATTGATCGAGTAATTCCCGCATGCGGATGCCTTCAAAATTGGTGCTTGTCGCTTCGGTAGTGAGCAATAGCAATTGGTCTTTGTCCACAATTTCACCATGTCCGGCAAAGAACACCAAAAGAATGTCTTCGGGCTTGCTTTTCTTCTCAATTTCTTCCAACGTTTGGATGATATTTACCTTTGCAGGCGTTTTGCCCTTGATTTTATCCGTTCCTAATTTTCCCTCTCGATTTATGGTTAGATTATAGAAAAACACGCGGTTGGTATCGTCCACGTTGAAGAACTTTTTGGAGGCTTGTTCCAAGGCAAGATGGAGATCGTTTGCATCTTTAGCGGCGTAGTTCAAATCCAAGTTGTCGTCTTTGTAATCATCCACGCCAATCATCACGGCATGCAACGAAGGTTTTCTTAACGAAGTCGGTTCATCGGATTCCAGATCAAGTACAACTCCGCGTGAACTGATGCTGTTATTGGCTGTTTTGGCAATTACTTTCACCTGCAAGGCCTCACCCGGAATTTGATAACGCTCAATTAACTTCGGATCTATATCAAAATAATAGTAACCATCTGTAAATATTAAATCTCTTGAATTTATAATTTTTCTGACCACACCGTTTATATAAACTTCGATGTCACCAATTCCTCCTTTACCTGAACTTACAACATAAGAAAAATCACTTGAACCATTACTATTAAGTTTTACATTAGGCACCAAACCACAAACATTCAAATCTCTTAAACGTGCATATTTGCTTAAATCTTCTTCATTAAAAATCCGGTTCATTAGATTAGGAATATACAATGAATCCTTAACTTGCTCAAGACTAATCTTTTCCATATTACAAACTAAATACAATTGATTAATTGCATCAGATGTTCCATCAAAGCGATAATTATCATCATAAATCAACCAATCTCGACTTTCATAAGTAATTAAATTAAAAAGTTTATACCAAGTTGAAAATTTATAAATTTCACTCGACCTTTTTTCATTCGATGTGGTAATTAGTAAATCTTTTTCAAGTGATAATTCTAATCGATCAATTTTAGAAGATAAATACTTCGTATAATCATAAATAAAATTATGGCTCTCGTCTAATTTAAAAAAATGAATTAATGAATTATTAAAGTAATTCTCAACAAAATAAAAGATTTTTCCATTGCTTGCAAAATCAGCAAATGCAAACTTAAAATCCCTATTTTTTTTCAATTCAAGTATTTCCTTTGAAAAATTAAATTTTAACTTTACTCCTTTATTAAAATTATCTTCAGTTTCATAATTCCAATGAAATAAAAAATAGTCCTTTGTATCTTGATGTCGCATTAAAAAATAAAATGTTGAATCCTTGTTTAAAAATTTAATTGTTTCTATAATATACTTACCTTTTAAAACAGGAGTCTTATACTCTATATTATTAAATTGTTCTTTTAAAGTGAATTGGAAACAGTTTTTACATGGGTAAATTTCTTGTATATAGAATTTATCTATCATAAAAGGATTATTTTCTGAAAAGAATTCAGTTTGTTCAGCAAATTTTTTTTGATTTGATTTTGTATTTATTATTATACATTCATTTGAATATATTGGAGCTATAATTAAAGAATCACCCCTAAATGCCACATCACGAAGAGGTGAGGCAGCTATTTTTTTATTATACTCATTATAACTTTCTTTCTGATCACCTAACACTAGTAAAAGTGAATAAAAGCCTGATTCAAATATCGGATACTTTTCTGGAAAACCTGAAGTATTTCCGTAATATGTAAAATATACCTCTGATAGATTATCATTATTCCAAACTAATTTGGATTTTGAATTTAATGTATAAATAGGTTTCAATAACTTCTGTGATTGGTCAAGGTGAAATAAATAATTTACTTCTTGTTTTAATTCATCAATAAAATTTAATTGAAAAATAGTATCACCAAAACTCTTTAATTTTGTGATATTTTCAGGAAAATACTCCTTTCCATCGATCATTGAATACATTAAGAATGACGTTAAAACAACAGATGTATCTAAATCAAATTTTTCAATTCTATCATATGCATTCGGAACGAAATACTGACTATTTTTGAAACTATTGGGACTAACAAAAGCCCTGCCTTCTGTTTCTTTTATAATTTTTCCTTCTTTCGAGAGAATGAAATGCTTTTTAGGTTTATTTTTAGCATTTAAGTACGCATTTGTATTTATTAAAAAACAAGAATCATTTGTTGCCACAAAACTGAGATCTATTAATGAAAAATCTACAGACGGATGAATATCAAAAACTTTTTCAGTTTTTATAAATAATTCATTCCAGACAAAAATGGATTTATCATCTTTCCACCTAAAATAGACTTTACCTGAAGAACGAATAAAATCAACACCAAAAAAATAGTTAGAATAATTTTCCTTTTTTAAATTAAAAACAATTTCACCCGTTTTTACTTTACATACAAATAACTCATTTTCAGAAAAACAAAATAAATACTTTTGATCAAAACTAAATTCTAATTGATTAATTGGATTTGCATGCTTACCTATCCATGCAGAATTATCTGTTTTTTCTCCTCCGATACTCCAAACTTGCTCACCCGTAAAAAAGCTGAATGCTCTAACTGTATTATCTAGACTAGTTGATATTATTAAACTATCTTTTTCAGACATGATTATATCAAGAATATTACTATAATGAGAACTATTTTCTCTTAATAGGTCGCCATTTGCTACATCCCAAATTTTGAATATCCTATCACCATTTACGTATGTCACAAAATACTTTTCATAGGGGTTATTTCTAAGGTATACAATTTCATCAATCGATTCTAATGAATACCCTTTAGGTATTACTATGGTTGGTTCCACCTGCGAAAAAGTGATCTTTATAAGGAAAAAAACAAAACTTGAAACTAAAATGAGTTTTTGTAAGTGTATTGAAAAAAAGATTTTTGAATCAAACTTGATTCGTTCAATTATATTTATGTACATGATTAATTTGTTTGATTAACAACGTTATTCTGAAATAAATCGAATTTCAGCTCTGCGATTCTCGGCTCTTCCCTCCTCGGTATCGTTGGTGGTTTTAGGTTTTGAAAATCCATAGCCAACTGATTGAATGTAAGAGGGGTTTACTCCTTTTGAAATCAAGAAATTCTTCACACTGTTTGCTCTTTCTTCCGATAGCTTTTGATTCATTGATTCAGAACCAGCATTATCTGTATGTCCACTGATTTCAACCTTATATTTCTTTTCTTTTAGGATTTTGGCAATTCTATTTAATTCGGGATAGGAAGCGATGAGTAAATTGCTCTTGAGTTTCTCAAAAAATAAGTTATTCATAGGGACGGCAATTTTTTCATTGATCATGTCAGTAAACGAGATGGCAACAATATCTTTCTTCACCTCTACGGCATTGATTGCATTTCGCAAATCTAAATTTTGAGCCATAGGAAAATAGGAACTATCTTCTACAAAATACCCATAATTCTTACCCATAGGAAGAACGATGAAATAAGAACCATCTTGCGGGTCAGATTTTGAGGTTCCAATAACTTTGTTAGATTCCAAATCTTCCCAACGAATTGTGGCAGAAATGGGTTGATTCTTTGAGTTTTTCAATTCTCCTTCAATGCGCGCAACAATATCCGGACGAAGGTGTGCTGGAAGATTCAACCTAAATAAATCATCCGTGCTAGTTGAATTTTTTTTCTTAGAAAAATATGCCATTGATCCATCCGTCGTAATTCTATACCCCCAATCATCAGACACCGTATTAATTTCTTTTCCCAAATTAACAGGCTCACTCCAACAATTCCAGCATGAATCGGCTAAACGTGTTGTCATATAAACATCTAATTTGCCTAAACCGCCATGACCATCACTTGAAAAATACAGCGTTTTCATATCTGGATGAAGAAACGGGGAACGTTCAATAAAATTTGTATTTATGGCATTTCCAAGATTGATAGGATTAGACCAACCATTTTCTGATTGAATACTTACATATAAATCTGAAAAATAAGCTTGTGTTGCATGATAAAATTCATGATGAGAAAATTCTATTCCATTCCCATCTTGTTCCCTAACAGAGGAAAAAATCAGAGCATTCCCATCACTACTGATCATAGCATCTCCATTCCAAGAGCAGTTATTTATATTATCAGGGAAATATACTAATTCAGACCAACCTTCTAAAGACTTCTCACTATATGCGAGTTTTCCGTTATGAAACAAAATAGCTTTGGATCCATCTGTACTAACTGCCATAATTGCATCATTCGAAACTTCATTTGAAAGTCCAACAACAACTTCTGGCTTGCTCCATTCAGTATTTTCTTTTCTTGACACATATACATCTTCACCGCCTATATTATCCATTCGGTTGTATCCGCAAAAAAATAAACTTTTCGAATCACCTGAAATAACTGGTGAATATTCTTCACCACTTTCTGTATTTATAGAAGCTAATTGTTCAACCTTAATCGAAATGTTTCTTTGTTCCTTTAGCGTTTCTTTTAAATGGTTGAATTTTAAATCATCTTTGAAATAAGATTCGTATTTATTAAGAACACTTATTGCATTTAGCCAGTTTTTTGTTGCAAGATCGTTATTAACTAATTTTTGCAGCGCAACAAATGCCAATTCTTTTCCAGTGGCATTTTTAATATATTGATCCAATTTCAATAAATTCTCCTGAGAAAGTTCAATCTCTCCAAAATTTTTATCAGTAAAATCAAACGTATAAATTAACCTCTTGTAATCTCCGAAGGATATTTTCCCTTTAAATTCTTTAACAATGTTATTTTGTTTAACTACCACAGTATAATTGGTAGGATCGGTGCAACCATAACAATCATGATTTGCGTAATGATTTATATAAACGGCATATTTTCCCTTTTTTGCTTTTCTATTTTCCCAATAAATATTTTCTACTGGTTCATTTGAATTCGGTCCACTGGCATTCATATCAACATCCAATTCACCGCCAGAACGTGAATTTTTATGGCCAAAAAATATTTCTTCTCCATTGGGATCTATACAATGTAAATCAATGTCATTATAATTGTCCCACATTAAACTGATGGTTATTGCACCCGTTTTAGCACCTTCCCTTTTAAGTCTTTTCTCCATTTCAGAATTGATACTTGGTGCATAAGATTCAGATGTTAAACCAATAGAATAGGCCATCTGAGCTAATTCATAATCCTTTTCAAATTTTTCAATTAAAGGGAGATAACTAGAGAAATTTTCTTGGAAAAAATTTAATGTAGCAAGCTCTCCATCTTTGGAAACCTCATTATAATATTTTTGAATCAATGTTGTTTTATGACCTATTCCGTTACTTAAACAATAATATAAAGTTTTAGCATTTTGGGCATTAATTGCGAGTCCTACTAAACTATCCTTGGCAATTTCCGCGAATGGCCCTTCAAAATTCTCATAAAAATCGCGGTAACTCTCCCATGATCCTTGAACCGTATTTTCCTTAAATTCATATAAATAAAATAACTCTTTTGCTTTTGATAATTGCTTGCTGTTGGGATATTTTTCAATAAAAGATTTAAACGCAGACGAATTACTTTTTTTCAATGCGCTCTCAAATGACAGCATATGAATTTTCTCCGTTGCTTCTGACACTTGCACAGCTGAAGGGAATTTTGAAATAAATTCTTCATACCCTTCAATGGTATTCAAAGTCAATGCCTCCTGAAAAGATAACAGATGTATTCCTTTCCAAGCTTCTACTACCTCTGTAGCATTTGCATAGTTCTTTATAAAGTCTCTATAACCTTCAATAGTATTAATTTCTTGTGCAATGCGGTATGCTAACTTATTTCGTTCTTTAACAGCTTGTAGAACCTCATTTGCGTCAGGATACATATCAATGAAGTTCTGAAAAGAGGAAACGGTATTGATGGTTTTAGATTTTTCAAATGCCAAACGATTTCTTTCAATAATAGCCCTATTTTTATAGGTTTCTGTAGCTTCAGTAAAATAACTTAAGAATTCAATAAAACCCTCCTCCGTATTTGTTTTAATTGCATTAGTTAATGCTCCTGCATATATACTATCCGATAAAATCCGAAACGAGGTATAATTAATAGGTATTTTATCAAGCTTCGCTAATTTTTTATCATCAATTTCTTTTACATATTCCGCTTTAGCTTTTATGTAATAATCATAAGCTTTTTTGGGAGCATACTCTTTTCCAGCCAGAACCCTACTCGTAACAACCGATGCAAAATATAAATCTTCAATACTATTAGGTGATTTTTTTAGGGCTTTTAATGATTTTTTTATCACTTTAGCATATTTTCCATTCTCAATTAAATTAGAATAATCCTGGGAATAACCGGTAGAGACAGAAAATATAAAAATTGCTAAACCAAAATACTTCATTTGTTTTCTTTAAACTTAAATACTTGCGATTTGATCTCCTCTTTATCTCGAAGAGAATACGGTTTATAGATTCCGATATTAAATTTTACTGATGCCCCAAGTTGAACAGTTGGTTGAGTTGATGTTAAATCTGAAATAATTCTAGCATGTGCTCCAAGACTAACAAATCGAATAGGAATGAAGAAAGAAGCTGTTAAGGAACAATTCGTTTTTACATTTCCTGTTGTATTCATATATTGCAGTACACCTGCATCAATCCCTAGGGTTTTTCTGTATAAAAAACTGATCTGTGAATTTAAATATGGATTCACTGCTGTATATGCAGAATCTCTTAAAACACTATAACTATTATCTCTATAATCCAATTTTATTCCAATTTGGGAAAATGAAAATCGTGCGATTCTACCAGAATTTTCTTTTTTCTTATTTTTATATTTAACATAAAGACCTAAGCCATACACTGGATTTAAATTACTAATTTCCGTAAAATCATTAATCAATCTTTCTTGAGTATAGAAGGACAGAGATGGCTCCAATGAAAACCAAGATGGTTTTTGCTGTATCATTAAATTTTTATGGTAACTATATAATTTTCTGTCTAGGTATTTATCTAGTTTTTCAATTTCGGTCGAATATGCATAATTTAACTTAATTTGCTTTGTTTGATCTACCGCATTTCTGTATTTTTGGTTGTAGACATCGGATCGAATTAATTTAATCTCCATGGGTAACAAATAACTATTCACCCTTTTTTTAATTTGATTAAATTCATTGAGATTGTTATTGGAATAACTTTCAAGTTCTTTTAATAAACTACGAAGCTGCGTTGGACTCTTATCCTTATATTTCAATAAGGTTTCAATTTTCTCTGATGTTATGTTAAACTGTTCCTTATTGTTTTGGCTAAAGGAAAAAACTGCATGGACTAATAAAATTAATGTAAAAAGTGTTCTCATTCTGTGTGAATTATTTTTTTTTATGTAAAATAAATTCTTTTTAATGAAACAAAAAAATAAAAATCAACATTCTTGGTTGATTAAATGTAAATAATGAATCCTATAGGAATTATCAATTGGATAAATAATTAAACCAACATCAAAGTAAAATTTGAAAGTTGTATTTATTTCAAAACTTCAAACAAAATAAGTTCTAAACGGAATATCAAGTAATTGAAAAGAAGGATTTAAAAACATGTGGGAGTTGAGGAAATAACCTAGATTTATAATATATCGAAGAAGAAGTAAAATAAAATTCAATCTGTCTTCCTCCTATACTACCCCCCTTGTCTGGTAGTAATACCGTGAACGATTTT
>Ga0194116_10001043_pt1 | contig 42361 bp, 66 predicted proteins | sample TA2MahsurfametaG_4_FD_148617 | JGI IMG/M metagenome (GOLD analysis project Ga0194116, IMG submission 148617) | Freshwater microbial communities from Lake Tanganyika, Tanzania - TA2015008 Mahale S9 surface | ecosystem: Environmental > Aquatic > Freshwater > Lake | place: Tanzania: Lake... | reverse complement strand
CACAGAGTTTGTTCAAGCTGCTGACATAACAGCAGAAGTAGACGGCACCCCTGGCGCCAATGACATGCCAGGTCGCCTAGTGTTCTCGACTACTGCCGACGGGGCGAGTTCTCCGACGGAGCGGATGAGGATTCGAGCTGATGGTGCAATTTTGGCTGGATCGGGCGGTGATGGTATTTGGCATGGAAGCGTATTTTCACGTTTAACCGGAAACGTTAATCGTGGCTTTATAATTGTTAATACGGGAAGCGGCATTGGACCCCTTCCTTGCGAAGCGAATGGAACAACTACAGACAACAACACTATTTTTGGATTCAGTAGCTCTCGTTGGTCGGTAATTTACGCTGCCACCGGCACTATTAACACTTCTGATGTTAATGAAAAACAAGATATACAAGATTTGTCTGCTGCAGAATTAGCTGTAGCTCAAGAGCTAAAGACTTTACTTAAAACATTCCGTTGGAAGGAAGCGGTTCAGCAAAAGGGCGATGATGCTCGCATCCATGTTGGTGTGATGGCTCAGGATGTTGAAACCGCCTTCCAGAAGCATGGGCTTGACGCAACCCGATATGCACTTTGGTGCAAAGACACTTGGTATGAAGTTGAAGGTAAAAGTACAACAGACGACGGCAGTTTCTACACAGCAGAATCCGCAGGCGCTGTTGAAAAAACTCGTCTTGGCGTTCGATACGATCAACTACTGGCTTTTGTCTTAGCCGCCTTGTAGCCCAGTAGTCCCCTTCACTGCTATGTCTGACACCACTGCCTACGAGGAATACTGCGAAGCCAGTCTTGACCTGAGCAATCAGGACGATGTTGGCGAGGCCAGAGCTATTGCAGCCCTGGACGATCTTTACGCCAACAACGACGAAGGCATGAAGCGTCTTGCTGACAGCTAGTAGTCTTTGACCCCACTCACCCGTGCGGGCAACCGGCACTACCCAACAGGTTGCACCCCTACTAACCTTCTACTGAACACGGTTCTTATCATGACCACCACCTTTACGTGGGGTATCAACACCCTGGAGCGCGAAACCGACGACGGTTTTGTGATGACGGCTCATTATGTCGTGGACGCCAACGATGGCACGTATTCCAGTGGAGCGTATGGCTCTGTTGGTTTCCAGCGCCCAGAGAACCTGATTCCATATAACCAGCTTCAGGAAGAAACCGTAATCGGCTGGGTCAAAGAGGCTCTTGGCGGCGACGAAAAAGTTGCCGAAATCGAAGCTGCGCTCCAGTCGCAAATCGACGAACAGCGTAACCCGTCTAAAGCCGCCGGCGTACCGTGGGCATCCTGATCGCAGGACTGGCACTGCTGCTAGCCATCGCCATTCTTGGAATGATGGCTTGGCAGTGGTGCCATACTTCTGATTGGCAAGACCGTTATTGGTGATGCTTACGTTTTTTGCTCTTGCCGGTGCCATGTGTGCCGGCATTTTTATGGCCTACTGCCTAGTGGCGATCAACCCGCCGGAGGACTAAGGCGATAGATTAGTAAGACGCCGACAGATTTTTACACTTGGCTGTCAAATCCAAAACCGCGCTAGGACGTGTCGACCACAAGGCCGGTCGCCCCAAGACAACAAGGCAAGGTTTCGGTCAGCACTCACGCCCACGCCGCCGTGGCAAGAAAAAGCTAGTCGGGCAGGGTGAGTAACCTGTCCTTGTAGCTTGGCTGTCATGATTGAAATTGTTGCCGCCGTAGCTGGCGCTTCTATATCAGTGGCAGCCTTAGGCGCTATGGGATTTTCTCGGAAGTCTGATGAAGCGCGAGATGCTGTAATCAGACTTACATCAGCCGTAGAACACATAGCAACACAGCTAGAAGTGTTGCATACAGATATTAAAGAAGACCGAAAAGAATTTTTCTCTAGGCTTAACACAGTTGAACAAAAGGTCTCTAAGCTGGAAGTACGTCCACCATCCTGTTAAGCATGGACCCCACTACACTTGCTGCTATCGCCATTGTGATTGCTGCAGGCTCTGAAATTATCGCCCTGCTGCCAATCAAAGAAAATGCTTGGGTGCAGTTAATCGTTAAAGCACTGAAGGTTGTTTTCCCAAAGAAGCCTGGCTGATACGCTTTGGCGATAAGGATTGGCGCGATCACCTGTTGAAGTGGGCGCGGGATTTTAAGTTTCAGGCAACACTGAAACCGCGCCTTGATCGCGCAGAAGCTGATTGGCACGCGTCTCAGCCTTTGCCACCACCGCCTGTCATCATTCATGAGCTGCCAGATGATGAGCTACAAACTGGAGAAAGCCGCAAGCTAGGCGGTGCAATGCAGATTAAATCGCCTTGGTCTGATCAATGAGCACGATTCAACTGCGTGATGCTGCCAAGCATTTCAAGCAGCTACCGCATCAGCTAGCGGCGTGGGATTGGCTGCAGGAGCGCGTAGATAAGGCAATGTTGGAACAGTTCGCTGAGCTGTACCGTGCCGATCCTGTGGTCAAAGATCCGCTGCCTGCTGCATGGTTAGCGCCTGCGCTGAAGATCATTAAAAAGTGGGAGGGCTGCAGGCTGGAAGCATACCGCTGTCCTGCTGATATCCCAACCATTGGCTATGGCGCTACCAGGCTGGCAAATCGTGCTGTCCGCATGGGTGACACGATCACGCAACAGGAAGCAGATGAGATGCTGCTGCATGAAGTTAAGAATCTGTTTGCTCTTGGCGTATTTGAACTGCTGCCAATGGCAAAGAAATGGCGCGGCGAACAGGTGGCAGCCATCGTTAGCTTTGCTTATAACGTCGGGTTAGGTGCACTGGAGGAGAGCACACTGCGTAAGCGTTTGTTAGCTGGCGAGGAGCCAAACAAAGTTGTTATCGAAGAACTGCCGCGCTGGAACAAGGCTGGCAGCAAAGTGCTTGAAGGGCTTGTTAATCGGCGAAAGGATGAGGTTGCGCTATTCACTGGCGGTGCGCTGCCAAAGCAGCAGGGGCCAGTTAGGTTGCGTTCTACATCACCGTTTAGTGCCAAACTGACGCCGCACATTGCCATAGGCGAGTTTGCCCTTAATCAAGAAGAGCGGCGGTTTGCTACCGATTATCAAATCAAGACTGCTACAGAACTGGCTGAATTTTTAGAAAAAGTGCGAGCGCACTTTGGCGGCAAACCGCTGATCATTACGAGCGGCTATCGTCCGGCATCCATCAATCGTATGGTTGGCGGTGCTAGCAGTTCAGAGCATTTGTATGATGCGCCTGATGTAGGAGCTGTTGATTTTTATATTGAGGGCGTTGATATCTATAAGGTGCAAGAGTATTGCGACAAACATTGGCCGTACAGCGTAGGCTATGGCGCACCTAAGGGATTTGTGCATCTTGGTTGTCGGCAAGGACGACCAAGAGTGCGTTGGGTTTATTGATGCTTGCGTTGCGCTAACTGCAGCACGTAGCACTCGCATGAATGATAGTAAAACGCAGTCGCTTCATAATCACGCTTAAACTGTCGCGTCATGCCTGCATAGGTAATTTCCCAGACAAGTCCGTTCGCTGTAACCATCGTTTCCAGTTTTGGTGGTTTCATCGGGCTACCCTGCAGGAATATGCGCTACAGCTATGTCTTGGGGCGACTGGATGGTTGTAAAGTTCTCCATCGAGGAAGAACTACAAATTGAAAGCCAAGCTAGAACTGTGCTTCATTGTGGCGACACAACAGAAGTTGCTAGGTTATGCTTCTCGTTAGTCAAACAGAACGCGTATTACACCAAACTGCTACGGCAGGCGACAGGTCATATTGCTCAGCTAGAGATGGAAGCCTTTTTAGGAGAGAAAGCTAAATCACAGTCCGTGTCTGATGGTTCGGATCAGTTTCATCAAGATGACACTCAGGACCGAAACCCGTTTCTAGAACCTCTGAAGACAATCCTATCGTTTGTTGTGTCTTGCGGCTTTGCCGTTCATCGTCTATGGCAGCGAGTGAAACCAGCCAAGACTCCAAAGCATCACGACTAGGTGTTTTCGGCGCTAAACCTAAAAACTTGCGCAACTCTTTAATGTCACGCGTAATAATAGTTACCCCAGACGAGTATGGAATAAAAACACGCCCTGACCAGTCAACATAGGTTTCCACAGACTGAAACCTGCTGATTGCTAAACGATCACGCTTCATTGGTGCTTTTGTGAAAGTGATTCAACATAGGCTTTTTGACGGTCAACCAGTTGATTGATGCGTGCGAGCCTTCCCATTGCACGTCGTACCGCGTAATTGACAGTTCAGCTAGTTGAGCAGAGTAGAAACGATGTGAACAGGAGATGCAACTGCGCCGTCTGACTAGGTTATTGTGCTCGTCTCTGTATGTCTTAATCACTTTCGTGATTAAACAGTTGCAGTTAGGACATGGTGGTCCGATCTGATTGACCGGCATGGTTTAACCCCAGCCCCAGATCAAGCTGGAGCTGTTGCTCTGTGTTGAATGCTTTTTTGGCGGTCCCTTCCTTAGGATCAGCTTCATTTCGTTTTCAGCGATGTGAACTTTACGTTTCGTGGTATCTTGCGCGATGCCTAGGATCTTGGCGATGTCTCGCATGGATCGAGGGTTGTTGTCTTTTAACCCGTGTCGTAACTCAATGATCTGTCTGCTTAGATCGCTCATGTGATCTAACGCCTGGTGAACCGCCTCGATCTTTGTATCCTGTTCTAGGTCTTCGCCTACAGGATCATCGTGTGCTGCGATCAGCTCGATGTAGGTGCTGGCTTCACCGGAACTGTTGACTTGAGCATCTAAGCTGCCAGCGTCGATAGAAGCTGCAAGGTAATCCTTCATTGCCCGTGGCGTTACATTGGCAAATTCAGCGCACTGTTCAATACTGGGATTGACTCCGTGTAAGCGGTTGTATTCAAGAGTGAAGGCGCGCACTTTACGCAACGCATCGCTTGCGCCGGAAGGCAGTTTGATCATGCGATCCTGCACTTGGATCGAGCGCATAATGCCTTGTCTGATCCACCAGTAGGCGTAGGTGCTGAATTTATAACCTCGTTCAGGATCAAACAGTTCTACGGCACGGATCAAGCCAATGTTGCCTTCCTGCACAAGATCTGGCATGGTAAGGCGATTAGTCAAGTGTTTGTATTTCTTGGCGACACCTACTACAAGACGTAGGTTGCCTTGGATCATTCTTTGCTTGGCGCGTTTGCCAATTTTGATAATACGCTGCTCAGCTTTGGTTGGATGATCGCTGCAGATCTCATCCATCCGTTTAATGGCGTGACCCAACTCAATCTCCTCTGCGGCGGTTAGCAAAGGGATTTTGCCGATCTGATTGAGATAATCGCGCAGCGTGTCAGACATCAGGACAAAAGAAAGGGGGCGGTTAGCCCCCGAGTAGGGTAGTGCAGAATGAGCCAGTCTGCAAAGGCTGTTACAGCTCAGAACGGCATTGAATCGTCGTCGGCTGCAGGCTTAGGTCTTGCAGGCAACGTGAACTCGTTGACATTGACGTTTAGGCAAGCTGCTTTGTCTCCATTTTTGCGGTCATACATTTCGATGTATGCCTGTCCTGTGACCGTAATTTGCGAGCCAACTTTTAAATAGTCAACAGCAACTTTTGCACGAGCGCCCCATACGGAACACTTGATTTCGTTCACAATGTCACCGTCTTGGACTTTCTTGTTTACAAGCAGCCTAAAGTTTGCGACTTCTCTGCCTGAACCTGTTTCGCGGAAATCAGGATCAGCGGCGAGATGACCTACTGCGGTAATTTGGAGCATGAGCCGAAGAACTTCGAGAGGATAATTGAAAGAGCTTGTTGCGGTGTGTACTGACGTGCCTGCATAAAGTGTTCTAACTGCGAGCGCAGATGCGGTGGCAGTAGTTCAAGATCAGCAGGGAGATGAGGCTTTATCGTCGTGCGTTGTGCGGCGTAAGCTGCTGCCATCTGAGCGTGCATCATCTCATCCGTCATGGTGCTGCCGTGGTTTTAGGTGGACAGTCGCTCCTGGATAAACAGCAGGTGTTTAGGGAGCGTGATGTGAGCAGTCATTAGCTCACCTTCTGGCACCGCAAACTCTTTGTTGAACTCCTTGATGATCTTGTTGCGTTTAACAACAGGTTCAGCAGCTAACAGATCACGGATTGTTTTTAGATCCTTGTCTGTAATGGGCAGTTCTTCAGGGTCAAGCTCTGGTGCCGGTTCTTCCTTTGTAGCAGCGGCAACAGGCTTTGCTTTGGCAGGAGCTGGCGGCGCAACAGTTGTTGATGCTGGTTCACCTTTTGCTTCTTCTACTTCCTCTCGTGCCCATAGCTCGTAGCCAAGGCTAAAGAAGTATGCTGCTGCAGCGCATAACCCACGGCGATGCGTGTCAGTTAAAACGCGGCAGGATACCTTTTCAAAAGCCACAGGTTGATTCCTGTGATCTTGACAGGGGTACGGGAAGCAGACGGTTGATTCGCCGTCAGGACCACGGAAGTAGCCCATGATGTAGCCGCTGCCGTCTGGTGCCTTCCAAACGTGGTTACCAGAGTCGTCCTGCATGAGGGCGAACTGCCAGCCTGGTGCATTGGCGTGCAGATGATTCGCGATCCGTGCCCACGAAACGTAATCGGCGGCGTAGGATCCTGTACCTTTGCGGAATACATCATCTTTGGTGATGACACCCGCGAGGTTTGGGTAAGTCATGAGGCGTTAGGTGTTAGCGCAGTGAGCGTGATAACAGCGCCAGGTTGTTCAGATTCTGTGCAGTAACGCTTGGTAGCGGTGACAGATACAACTTGACGGTCGTCATCAAAAAGGACACCAGTAAGGGCGTCGTTAGTAGAGCGGATCAGCTTTTCAATGTCGCCATTTCGAGCTGAAGTGCAGTGCTGGGGGGCGGACGGGAGAACGGTATTCTTTTTCCCATAGTGGGATGATGGTCGAAGAAAGCGGAAGACTACTGAAAGGGACATAGCTGGCGCGGTGTCCCACTTGGCAGGTTTGACGGCTAGGGCTGTGAACTTAACGTCCTGCCGCCATGGTTTGACATTCTTGCTGGATTCCACCATGACACCGTTGCCCATGTGCCGCTTTGATCCTTGGGGTGCTGGCAGCCCATGGACGGTGAAGGTGATGGAATCGTTCAAGATGTCATACGAAGCTGGTAGTAGATTGTCACGTTTCGCTGGGCAAGTCCAGCATCAATGTCTTGTTCTTTAATAGTGCGAATAGCCTTTTCAGCTTCCTTGCTGTGCTTGTAGCTATTGCGTGTGCAGCGGATGTATCTGGCGTTGTCGAACTCGTAGATACCGTCGTCAGTTTCGTGTGCGTCTAGCTCGCCTAGTGCGATGGCACCTTGCAGTTGATCTTTCAGGAATGCTTCGCGGGCGTCTAGCTCCTCGCGTTCTGCACGCAAGTCGATGAGCTGATTGATCAGATCTTTGGCGGTGGTCATTGTGCACGTTGTGCGGTAGGACAGAGTTGTTGCTGTTGTTCGACGTACTGCAGGGTGATTCCTGCGGTGATGACTGCTGCTAGGCAGAAAACAAAAGGCAGGCTGAGGCGTAGTGATGGGCGAGAGTAGGAATCCATCAGGACGTACAGCCCGCGCTGTAGGCGGACGGTGTGCTTCATACGGCGGTAATCCTGATGCGGTTGGTCAGATCTTGGATCAGGTCGCGCCCGTAGTCACTGCCGGGGTCGCTGCCGTAACGGCGGAGGATATCAGCAGCTAGTTCTACCAGCGTGTCGCCTAGTTCGTTGGTGATGTAATCGTCAAGATCGCTGGCAAGATCGCGTGCTAGCTGGGTCTCTTCTGCAGCGGTAAGGTCGTAGGTCATGAGACTGAATACGCAGTGGGTAGGGTGCCCCCGTTGCCGGGGGCTTGAGGACATTAGGCGATAGCCCAGCGGCGGGCAGTGGATGGTGAGCAGTGCCAGTATTCGGCTATCTGCTTCCATGTCCAGCCGCGCTGGCGTTGTTCGTTGATGCGTTGCGCCTTGGATTTACTGAAGTGCCAGATCAGGAGCAGTGGCAGCAGCAGTAGGGCAAGGAGCCATACGGCGGTGGTGGTAATCATGGGACTGAATACGCGTTGGGCGTGAGGCGCTGTGCCTCATGGGTCCATTATGGCACCAAAACGGGTGGAAAGCAAGGGCGATCCACCCCTGAAACAAATTGAAAAGGACTGGTCAGCCCTGCTGATCCAGCTGCTTCGAGCCGGTGGTGTTCAGATCTTTGTTGTAGTGCCCAACCTGCGCGTAGCTCAGTACAGGCTTCTGGCTCATGCGGAAAAACACCATTTGACCGATCTTCATGCCGGAATACAGCGGCAGCGGCAGTAGCTGACGGCTGTTCTTCAGCTCTAGCGTCAACACGCTGCCATGCCAGCCTGGATCTGCGTAACCAGCGTGCAGGTTTTCGTAGCCTTCACGGGCGCGGCTGGACTTTAAGAAGAACAAGCCGGCGATGTTTTCTGGCATGTTGAACACTTCAATGGTTTGAGCAAGGATGAATTGTCCAGGGCGCAGCAGGTAAGGGTCGTCCGCCGTTGCATTTGCAATGCTTAGCGGACGCATGTTTAAGTTTTCGACAGATTCAACCATGATCGTGTCGCCTAGCCGCAGGTCAAGACTGGCTGGATTGACTAACGCTTCGTCATAGTTGGGCACCATGCCGTCTGTGCAGAGTGCTTTGATCTCGTAGTCACAGAGGATGGTCATCGCCTAATTAAGCAGCAATTTGAAGTTGGTTAGTAGTTTATGCCAGTGCAGGCTAAGCTTTAATAAGGGTTTGGCTTATTAAAGGTTGAGGACTTACAAAAGGAAGGCTTGCTTGCACGGTGCCTCTAAAAGGGAGAACGCACCCTTTGGAACTACACCGCGTCCTCGCTGGGAACCTGTAGCTTCATGCGCTTGGGAGTACGAATCCACCAGTTAGCCCGACCAGTGGCATCCCCTACGCAGGCAGCAAGCTAAACAACGGGAGCTGTTGCTCCTTTATGCCTCATAATCACTGCTCGTGATAGTGCCTTGTGGGATCTAGTTGCCAGCAATACTCCAAGTAAGCAACCTGCCACTCAGCTTCACTGTCTAGCATGTACTGCTGCATCGGTGTAATCGTAATGCAGTCTTCTTTAAGAAGACGACCAAACAAAGCAAGAATGCGTTTAAACAGACGCCACAAAGCACGCAGCATTACTCTTTGTCCTTGTTAAAGTTGACAACCTCAGTTACAGCGCCTTTGAAGCCGTGGTAGTACAACACGCCTTTGCGCTGCTCATCTGGGCAGAAGCATTCATAGCGAAGATCACGCACGATGTCGGTCAAAAGCGACAAAGCGTCATTCATTGCAAAAATAGCATCCTGGTGACATGTCTCAGTGTCGTCGTCGTACCAGTCACCCATTGCGTTGACGACTGCGCTTTGAATTACCTTGAGTTGAGCTTCATACCTTTCTAGCCATTCACCTTTTAGCACCAAGCGTTGCAGCTTGTCCTGGTGCATTTCTTTTTGCCGCTTCTCGGCATCGCTCTTGTTTTGATCCATGATTGGCGTTGTCAAAGTGCGCTCCTTGATAGCAGCTTGAGTTTCAGACGGTTGATTTGCCAAAGGCAAAGCCCACGCGATCAGATCATTGCCATTCTGTGCTGGACCACGGATGGCAGCACGGATCTGGACAGTAGAAGGCACGATTGCCCACCAATCTTCATTGTCTGGTTCGTAAACCAGTACGTCAACAAAGTCTTTGCACTCGCTGTGCATGACAGCAACTTTGCCGCCGTGCTTTTTGCCGTTGCTGTCAGTTTGTTTGCTTTGAAACCAGCGATACGGAACAGCTTCAATGTTCTTTGGAACTGTCGTCGTTTCAGTCATTGGAATCCCTCTTCAAGGTCAACGGATATGCCGCCATCAGTCCAGATTCGTGCAGCATAGAGTTTGCGTAGCTCACGCACTTCACTTGCTTTTTGCCAGTTGGCATGGCGCAGGAAGTAGTGTTCACGCGTAGTTTCCCATGCGTAGCCAGTGAAAATCAGCTCACTGGGAACAGATTTGACTGCAGTGCGGTAGTTCATAAGCGGTGTTTTGCTGTGTGCAATAAACAGCGCTCAAGGTGTGTAGTTGGGGTAGACAGATTGATTGCGTCCACATCTGGACGTTTTGATAACAGCCAAAACAATAAACGTGTTTGCCAGCTCAGGTTATAAGGATTCATCGCTGAACCTCCTGAGTGCCGCTATGCGTTGAACCATGATGCCCGCTGGCTTCAATGCCGATCATGGCAAAGACGGTCGCAGCAAAAAGAAAACAGATGAAGTTGTTAACGACGTTCAGCGTTTTAGTAGTTGTTCCACGCGTCCGCTTGCGGGACGTATTCGACGTGGAACGTCGCACCCTCGATGCGACAGGAACGTCTGAGAATGTCGAGCTTGTCATAGGCGACAGCTTCGAGAAACGCGGCAGAGCCGGTTGGGACGGTGCGTGTTCCAAGGTCATCGGTAATAGTGCAGAAGATTTCAAACATTGATCAGGCTTCGTTGTAACCGTCAAACCATTCGCCATCTTTGCGGGTTTTAGGATCCCGGCACCATGCTTGTGCCTGCTCCAGTGTCAAACCACGCTGGATGATGCGGTTCGGCTTGTCGATGTTTGGGTGATAAAAGCGGATGATGTTGTAGGTGGTCATAGATCTAAATCCTCCAAGCTAGTGATAAGTCCGTCAAAATCTTCTGAGGCAGGCAAAATGCTAATAAGAGCATCAACGGCTGTACCGTATTCGTCTCTTAAACAGTTGAGGTAATCATCTCTGTCAGCAAAACCGTTTTCTGTGTAAATGCTCATGGTCAGCGCAGTGCAAGTTTTTGAGCAACCAGGAACTGAACCTGTTTCATATGCTTAGCAACCTTGCGCTTTGCCTTGCTGCACTCGGTCCAGTCAGCCCGTGCAAAGCAATGCTGGTATTCAGTTTGAGCTTCTGCGAGCAGTTGCTTGACTGCTGCGAGTTCGGATTCGATAGAGGTCATTGGTGAGATGTTGGTGGTGGGCTTGTGCCCATGAATCAACTATAACCCATAAAAGGTCCAAACTGGTTCCTTTTAGGAATGTTTACAAGTCAGTCCTGCTGCCCGTGCTTCATTAACGGGAACTTGCTCCTCCTCGCATCAGCAGCCTGTCGACTTTCAGTCAGCGGTTTGCTTGAGTTACTTCCCTTCGCTCGCTTTCGACCGTGGATCTCGTATCGCTTTGCGCTGATCGCTTGTGCATCAGCTACAGCTTCGTAGTAACCAGGCGGTGCCAAGTCAGGACGCTTGGCAAAAATCGCTGTCCAGTCAAGCTCGCTCAAAACGGCAGCTCCGTCATCTTGAACGCATCCCAGGCATCAATCCAAGACATCAAGCACTCGTTAGGCTCGTTTTGAATCAGCCTGCAGCGTCCTGGTCCGACAACCACTGTGTAGCAGCCATCCACCGTCAGCTTGGGATGGTGGTCAATCAGCATGGCAAGGTAACCACCAAGCTGAGCTTTAGCAGGTTGTCTGCGATCTACAGCGGTTTCGTTACCAACTGTTTTCAGATCACCCAAGATCACTTTGCCGTGTGGACTGCGAAGTAAAAAATCGAAGCTGCCACCAACACCTTTTCGCGCATCACAAAGCCGATATTCAACAGCTAGAGGTTCGGAGTCACGCAGCAGCCAGCACTCTTGCATTGCTTTTGTCCACTCCTGGTATTCGGTTTCTGGCAGTTCCTGCCCAAGAAGCATGGATTCGCAGAAGGCATGAACGGTATTGCCGCGTGGTGCCCAGATGTGCTTTGTCCGCTCAAATTGAGCAGCTTGCTCAAGGCTGGTCTTGTTGGTGACACGCGAGACACTGAACGGCAACCACCTGCCCTTGAAGCGGTAGCGGTGCAGCCCGGCATGAAACTCCAGGTCCGGTATTGGGTCCAACATGGGTTAGGTTATGATCCGGGCAGGGCACCACACCCTACCACAAAAGTTCCTCTTGTACAGCAAATGATCAGCGAAAGCACCAAGATTGCAGTAGACAAAACACTGCTTGATCGCATCGAGCTAATCCGTCCTTCATATCAGACGAAAAAAAGCTATATCAATATGCTTCTAGATCAAGCGATTACAAAGATAGAAAACGAAACCAGAAGCAAAACAGAAGCCTGGTAACACTAGGGTTTACAACTGGGTTTCTCTAGGTAAAATAAAAAGCCGCCCACCCAGGCTCGGGAAGGCGGCTTTGATCAAAAGCACTTACAAAGTCTACATGAAGGCTGCTGTCAAGTCAACTGCATTTGCAGTTGCACCATACGATCTGCTCGATTCAGGGTTAGATCCACGTGCAATCGTTGTTTACCTGTGGCTACATCGTTTTGGCTGGAACTCTCCTAAGGGTTGCTATGCCTCATTGCAGACGATCTCAGAGCGTTCCGGTGTTACCAGAAAGATGGTACAACGCTCGCTTAGCACCCTAGTTGAAACGGGCTGGATTCAGGTTGAAAAACGCCCTGGCTTTACCGCCGTTTACCACGTCACCATCGACCACCCAGGTCAAAAACGACCTAGGTCAAAACCAACCCAGGTCGAAATCGACCCAGGTCAAAATCGACCTAGGGGTCAGGTCAAAAATGACCTAGGGGGTCAGGTCGAAAACGACCTACAAACAAAAACCCATTACCAAGAACCCATAACAAAAACCCTTTTAAAGCTGGAAAGCGAGTTTCCAGCAGTGTCAGAACGGACTAAGCAGCGGGCCAGGACAAAGGGCTCAGAAGCCTTTGAGCAGTTTTGGAAGCTGTACCTGTCAGCACCGGTCAGAGCAGCCAGTCAGTCGAAGCCAAAAGCCCTTGCGCAATGGAATAAAATCCTGCGTACCGAATCAGCTGACACCTTGACCAAGGCGCTTGAAACGGAAATCCAGTTTCAGCAGCAAGCCGGTGACGCCTTCGTCAGCCCATTGCCCGACTGCTTCCGCTGGCTGCGTGACGAACGGTATGCAACGGTGAGCGAGCGTCCTGCTGGTGCTCAACACATCAACCACGAACATTACGTTTTCTGATGGCGCTCAAACTTTTCGACTACGACAACCGGAACAAGTACGTCCACCAGGTCTTTGACAACAAGGAGCGGATTTCGCCAAAGACCGTTTACCGCCTTGCTGGTTCGCAGCATTTCGCTGAAACCGAGCTAGGCGATCCACGCTTTCACTACAGCCCGGTCAGCAGCGAGAACGCCATCGGCATGTACGACAGCGAGGGCTACTACTGCACCTACTGCCCGCCCGTTCAAACTCCTGGCGTCAAAAATCCCATCGGGCGCTTCGTGCGTCATCCATGGGCACACGAGGAACGCCAACGGCAGGAGGCATTCTCCTAATGGCGATAAAACGCCTAGAACGCCTGTCCACTGAGCACGGCGCCCGTCAGCTCCTAGAACGCCTCATCGCTGCAGGCCGCTGCACGCTGAAAGATCTCGATACCCCTTCACCGGGTCACCTCAACCCAAGCAGCTACCGCAACCTGTTACGCGACCCTGAGCACTACGCCAGCCCGCACGTCCAAGTCACTGATCCAAGGGATTTCCAGCCTGACACCACCGAAACCCCGCTTCCCTACTGAGATATGAGCGAAAAGCGCACCGCCGTAAAGGTCGGCTTGACACCAGACGAGAACGCTCACATCACTCGTCAAGCGCAGGCGCTAGGCATGGATCGCTCCACGCTGATGCGTCTGCGGGCGCTAGGTGACCCTGCAGTGGGCGCTAGCGGTTCTGTAGCTCCTCTCACCCTTAACGCCTATCACCGCGCCGTACAGGCCGCTCTAGCGGCTTCCTGTGGCTGTGCACCGCGTCCAATCATCGAAGCCGTTGCTGCGGCAGTGCTCAACACCATCTACAAGCCCACCACCCATGTCAAAACGCAAACGCAAACCAGCCAGCCCGCAGGAGCTGCTCACACTGATGGATGACTACCTGACAGCCCTTTACCGCCAGCGTCATGACCCAGAGAGACCGCCTGAACTCACTGATCGAATCTGCCGCCTCATCTGTCCAACCGACCTTGGAAAACTTGTCTGATGGTTGCGTGCGTGTTTGCATTGGTGCAAACTGTGGCATAGTTTCATCACATCATCTTGTTGAACCAAAAGTCAACCAGCTTAAAGCGTTAACATTTAAAACACGCCAATGATCAAATGAGCCTGACTTTTTCTGTAAATGTTGACGGCAAGGAGATTGTGTTTTCTTACGACGAGACTGCACGAGCTCTTAGCGTTACATCAATCAATGGAACAGCTAGGCATATCATTTGTGCATCTGGTCACATACAAAGTTTTGACGATGCCACAAAATACGCTAAGGTTCTTGCTGATGAGTTCAAAACTAATCCTTTCTGGCATCCTGTCTAAAACTTTTGTATGACCTCAATCAATAATCTCAAGCACGATCATAAAAACGCTCGTAAGCGTACTGATCGCTCTGCAATGCTTATTGCAGAATCCCTCAAGCGTTACGGTGCGGCTCGTTCTATCGTCATCGACGAAAACAACCGCATTCTTGCTGGTAACGGCACCATCGAAGGTGCTAAAGCTGCTGGCATCAAAAACGTACGCATCATCGACGCAGAAGGTGATGAGGTCATTGCCGTCAGACGATCTGGTCTTACAGAAGACGAAAAGGTAGGTCTTGCACTAGCTGACAACCGCACTAGCGATCTCAGCGAGTGGGATGGCGCCATGCTTTATCAGCTCAGCGAAGAACATGACATCTCCGCTTGGTTCGACAAGAAAGAACTAGAAGACCTCTTCGGTACTGAAGAAGCTCTCGACGAAGACAGCCCATACACAAACAAAACCAACGCACCGATCTACGAGCCCACAGGTGAGATCCATAAACCTAAACAGCTCTACGATCCAACCAAAACAAATCAGCTAATCGCTGAAATCGAAAACGCTGACATCCCTGATGACGTAAGGGCTTTCCTCATTTCAGCAGCTCATCGCCATACAGCTTTCAACTACAGCAAGATTGCTGACTTCTACTCCACAGCACCGAAAGAAATTCAAACACTCTTTGAAGACTCTGCTCTCGTCATCATTGACTTTGAACAGGCAATCCAAAACGGATTTGTCAAACTAGATCAAAGCGTAGAAGAAGCTTTCAACCAGGATCATCCCCATGCGTAATGACTTCTGCGTTTTTATCCTGTCAAATCGTAGACCGGATAACATTAAAACCCTAGAGACCCTACAGCGATCTGGCTACACAGGTAAGTGGTACATCGTCATTGATGACGAAGATCCTACTGGCAATCAGTACAAAGCAACCTACGGCGATAAAGTCCTCGTATTCTCAAAAGCTAAAATCGCGCAGACAACAGACTCCTGCGACATATCAACTGATAGACGCACTCCACTATGGGCTCGTAATGCCTGCTGGTACTTAGCCAAACAAGTAAACTGCCGGTTCTTCTGTCAACTCGACGACGACTACAGCTGGTTCGCTTACCGCCGCATCGGTCGTAAAAATCCAGCAGAACCGCCAAAATACTCCAACTTTCGCGCTGAAAGCCTAGATCTCATCTTCGCTGGCATGGTCCAATTCCTCCAGGAAACACCATCCGTCTCCAGCATCGCCTTCTCTCAAGGCGGTGACTACAACACAGATTCACTCAAAGCAAGACGAGTCCTGCGTAAAGCAATGAACTCATTTTTCTGTGACTCTGAACGCCCTTTCAACTTCATCGGTAAATTCAACGACGACGTCAACACTTACATCTCACACGGCGCTACCGGCAAACTATTCTTCACCTACTGCCCTATCCAACTAGAACAAGCTCAAACTCAAAAAAACAAAGGCGGCATCACTGAAGCCTATAAAGAAAGTGGCACCTATGTAAAATCCTTCTACACCGTCATGATCTCTCCATCCTCAACATGGATTGAACTCATGGGGCATTCCAATCCTCGCCTTCACCACACTCACGATTGGAATAAGGTCTGTCCTAAAATTATTCATGAAAAATATTGCCGCTAATATGCTATACCTACACTGCACTAGGCCATTCAACGCATAAATGGCAACTCATCGCGGTACTACAGCAGAAACTGAACTACGCGCTCAACGCTTCGCTCGCATCATCGCTAACGGTGGGCGTAGGTCGGACTGTGTTCGCTTTGCAGCCGAAAACTGGGGGGTAGGAGAGCGCTCTGTTGATAAATACCTTCAGATGGCTCGTGATCAGCTACGCGCTGATTGGGACATCGAACGACCGCAAATGATCGCTGATCTACTCTCCCAGTGCTCCACCCTGCAAATTGAAGCCCGTCGCGCTGGGCAATATCACATCGCACTTGGTGCTATCAACACCGCTGCCAGATTGGCGCAGCTCTGCTCGTGAGCATTCTTTCTGCAGCGCCAGAAGGTCATATCCTCCAGCAACTCAACTATTCCGGCGAGCTAATCAATACTGATCAGCTCCTGGATCGCATCAAAGCAGATCTGCACCCTGGACAGCTTGCCTTTGTTGATGACAACACAACGCAGATCATTGGCATCAGCGCCGGCTATGGGGCCGGGAAAACCCGAGCTTTAGCGGCAAAAGCTGTCACACTCGCAGCCGCCAACCAAGGTTTCACTGGCGCTGTCATGGAGCCGACTGGTCCCCTAATCCGCGATATTTGGCAGACAGACTTTGAAGCCTTCCTGGAACACTACGAGATCCCCTACACCTTTCGCGCTAGCCCGCTGCCTGAGTACATGCTCCACCTGCCAGGCGGTGACACCAAGATTTTGTGCCGCAGCTTCGAGAACTGGAGCCGCATCATCGGCTTGAACCTTGCTTGGGTGCTTGCCGATGAGATCGACACTGTCAATCCAGCTATCGCCAACAAGGCATTCCCGAAGATCCTTGGTCGCCTACGCTCCGGCAACGTTCGCCAATTCGGTGCAGCATCTACGCCAGAAGGTTTCCGCTGGATGTGGACTACCTTCGGCAGCGAGCAAGCCAAAGATCGTCAAGATCGCAAGCTCATCAAGATGCGGTCAGCAGACAACCCACACCTGCCGACAGATTTCATTGAGCGTCTAGAAGCGAACTACGACCCCAATCTGCTCAAGGCATACCTTGACGGTGAGTTTGTAAACCTCACCACCGGCACCGTTTACGACCGCTTCGACCGCAGCAAGCACGTCATCAGCAGCCTGCCAGACACTGACCGCGAACCGTTACGCATCGGCGTTGACTTCAACGTTGCCAACATGTCCGCCATCATCGGCGTCAAACTCGGCACCAACCTGCTCGTCATTGACGAGATCAGCGGTGCTCACGACACTGATGCCCTAGCGCAGCAGATCAAAGCACGCTACCCAGACCGTCGTATCTACATCTACCCAGACGCCTCAGGTGGTAACCGCAGCACCAACGCAACCCAAACCGACATCCAGATCCTCGAAAGCTACGGGATGTCGAACCAGTCACCACGGGCGAACCCGCCAGTGCGTGACCGTGTATCCGCTGTCCAAGCGCTGCTAGAAAACGGCAAAGGGCAAGTGCGCCTACAAATCAGTCACACCTGCAAACGCCTGATCGAGTGCCTAGAACTCCAGTGCTACACAGAAAAGGGCGATCCTGACAAGGATGCCGGGCATGACCACATGAACGACGCGCTCGGCTACCTAATCTGGCGCGAGTTCAACCCACTTCACGCTGGCGCTGGCAGAAGTACTGGCGTCCGCCTGTACTAAAGGCTATACTCAGCAGCGTCCCGGTTTTACCCTACTAATGCTCACCGGCTCTGATCTCATCGCCAAAGTCAAAGAATGCGGCGACATGAACAAGTCTGATCTCGTCCGCGAGTGTGGTTACGTCAAAGGCGACAAGCTCTGCTTCACCCAGTTCTACGAAGCACTCCTTGAAGCCAAGGGCTTTGACCTAAAACCCGCCGCCAAGCGTGGTCGCAGCTTGAGCTACAAAACCAAGGTGCAATTCAACGGCAAACTGTCCATCGGTGAAGGTTACGTTCAGGAAATGGGTTTCAAACCCGGCGATGAGTTTGAGATCAAAGTGCGCGGCAAGTCTGTAACCTTGTCTGCTGCTGTTAACGAGCCTGTTGCTGCTTGAGCGCAGACTCAATCAAAAACGAGCCCAAGCTGGAAACGGTGCGCCCTTCCGCTTGGGCTTTTACTTTGAGCGCCTCTGCCACGCTTGGTGGCAACACCAGTTGGACACGAACACCTTGCGCCATGCTCTGATTGTGGTATGATCTGAACCGGATCGAACCAGGTCCGCCGACACCGTACCACAAATGGAGGCTTACTACCAGTCAGCAGCTTGGCAACGCAAGCGGCAGCAACGCCTTGATCACGACCACCACACCTGCCAAGGTTGCGGCATTACCGCAGCTCAACTTGCAGAACTTGGCTGGTCAGCCTTGCAAGTGCATCACAAGAACGCTGGACCGCCGGACTTCAAGTACCCGTCATTTGGTAACGAGCAACTGTCAGATCTCCTGACGTTATGCCCAACCTGCCACGACGGCATCACCAATTCAGTCAGGCAGCAGCGTTTCAAGTTAGATCCACGCAAGCAAGTGCAATCAACAAGCATTGCTGCACCTTCTCTTTCTGTACCGTCACAGACAAAACGTGTCCAACCTAACTACGATTCAGATCACAATTTCGGGCGAGAGCCCATTGCTGTGCCACAACGGTCAAACAGCAGATCCGCGAAATACCTACGCCAAAGCAATGAAGGCGGTAAGCAGTAAGCGGAAGAAAACTGACGCTGACTACGACGAAATGGCAAGGCTTGAGTGGCTTGCTGGCTTGTACCGTTTCCGCGACGAGCTGGTCATTCCCGACTACGTGCTTGAAGCGGTGTTCATCAACGGCGCCAAGAAGTCAAAGCGTGGTCCACAAGCCAAGTGCGGCATGTTCTTTACTGAGCACGCACCGCTTGATTTCCCTGGCAAGCCGGGTGAAATCAACGACGACACCCTAAGCGAGATGTTCGCTAGCGGCGACTTTACCCATACGGTTGGCGTCAAAGTCGGCATGGCAAAGGTCATGCGCACTAGGCCGATGTTCCGCAACTGGAGCTTGGTCGCAACTGCGCAGTTTGACCCTGATGTGCTGAACCTGCGTGACATTGAAGAGATCGCCGCTGATGCCGGCAAGCTGGTCGGCCTAGGCGACTGGCGGCCTAAGCATGGGCGCTTCAGCACTGGCATCCAAGTGGTGTAAGTCCAGACGTGGCAGGATGCGGTACGGAACGGCAGGGCTCGGCGGGGCAGGATGAGGCTCGGCGGGACGCAATAGTGTTTGCAAGGGCGTGGTAAAAGCTGATGATCTCAGCGCTGAGGGCTTCGGCCCTCTCCGCTGGGTTCTTAGGAATCCAGATCAGGCGGGTTATGGCTCGGTCGTGTCGGTTCAGGTTCGGTCAGGTCGGGTTAGGTGTGCTGCGGTAAAAGCTGCAGACGGCAGCACTGGGGGCTTCGGCTCCCTCTGCTGCTCTCTTTGGGGGCAGACATGGTTAAATCTGGTCGGATATGTTGCGGATCGGTGCGTTCTGTTATGGCGGGCTCAGGTAAAACATGGACTGCAGACGGCAGTACGGAGGGTCCGCCCTCCCTACTGTTCTCTCAAGAACAGGTATGGCAGGATTCGATTCGGCATGGCAGCGCATTGCCAGGTTGGGCGGGGTTCGGTTGGATGAGGTAACTTGGGGTTCGGGTAACACCGAACCCCTTAAACTTTGTCTATTGATGTAGTGCCATGTATTCAGGTTTCCGTGCGTATGACCGCCCTTTGGCAACTCGCACGGTTGCCAAGGTTAACGATCCAAACACTGCGTGGCACGCGCAAGAAGCACACTGGATTTTGCTTGAAGATTTGCTAGGCGGTACTTTTACGATGCGAAAAAAGCATCGCCGCTATCTTCCACAAGAGCCGAGAGAAATTGATGAATCGTATGATAATCGTTTAGCTAGAAGCGTTTGTCCGCCATATTACGTTCGGCTAGAACGGATGCTGGCTGGCATGTTGACGCGCAAGCCGGTCAGGTTAAACGATGTCTCTGATCTGGTCCGCGAGCAACTATTCGATGTAGACCTGCTCGGTAACGACCTTAACGTCTGGACCTATGAAACCGCACGCAAGATGGTGCGTTACGGGCATGTTGGCGTGCTTGTGGATGCACCTGCTGCTGGTGAAAACGGAAGACCGTATTGGTGCAGTTATACGCCGCGTGACATCTTAGGCTGGCGCACTGAATTAAAAGATGGCGCACAGCAACTGAGCCAGCTTCGCCTGATGGAACGAGTGATCGTTGCTGATGGGTTGTATGGCGAAAAGGAAGTCGAACAGGTGCGTGTGCTAACCCCTGGCGGGTTTGAGATCCACCGCCGCGATGAAAAGACCAGCGGCTTTGAAATCTTCGACAGCGGCACCACAACGCTAGACACCATCCCATTCAGCGTTGCCTACGCTAACCGTATCAACTTTATGGAATCACGTCCGCCGATGGAAGACATCGCGGAGCTAAACCTTAAGGCGTATCAAATCCAATCTGATCTAGACAATCAACTACACATCAGCGCAGTGCCGATGCTGGCATTCTTTGGCTTCCCATCTGCTGCCGAGGAAGTAAGCGCCGGTCCCGGTGAAGCAATCGCCTTTCCATCAGAAGGACGGGCAGAATACATCGAACCAAGCGGCAACAGCTTTGAAGCGCAGTTCAAGCGCCTAGAACAGATCGCGTATCAAATCAACGAACTAGGTTTGTCCGCTGTGCTCGGTCAGAAGCTATCGGCTGAAACCGCCGAAGCCAAGCGCATCGACCGCAGCCAAGGCGACAGCACCATGATGGTCATCGCGCAGAACATGCAAGACCTGATCGATAACTGCCTGACCTATCACGCGCAATACCTAAACATCCCTGAAGCCGGTAGCAGTTATATCAACCGCGACTTCTTGGGCTCGCGCCTTGAACCGCAGGAGATCCAATCTCTGCTGCAGCTTTATACCGCTGGCACCATCACGCAGAAAACCCTCCTCGATCAGCTCAGCGAAGGTGAAATCCTTGGCGATGACTTTGATGTAGAAGAGGAACTAGAAGCTACGCAAAATGGCGGCCTGATCGAGATGGCGCAGCCTGAGCCACGGCAAATGCAACAAATGCCTGAGGAATCGCCAGACGACGAAGACGAAGAACAAATCCCGGCATGATGTAACCATGCTGATGTGGCTGATGATGGGCGCTTTCAAGAAACCACGTAAGCAGCAACTGTCTTGCGTACAGGGCAAATTGCCGCCTGATCTATTCGCCATCGTCAGGGTGTCATGGTTCAAGCAGGGCAGAATCTATGCCGTAGAAGAAATGAACATTGAAGATGCAGGAGAAGAAACAGGCGAGGCATTGGTAGGTTTATTCAAAGAAGCTCTGAAACAAGGGGCTGACGTTTACTCAATTACAGCTTGTCATCCTGCTGATATAGGGATAGATCCGTGAGCACACCTGCCAGCTTGTACCGTAACGCGATCGATCTAAACCGCTACAGCAATAGCGTTGCAAAACAGCTCGTCGTTTCGTATAACGACATCATCATTGATGCAGTCAATCAGCTACGCACCATTGATGACTTAGCAGCGCCGGTCAAAGCTGCCAGGCTGCGTGCAATCTTGGCGCAGCTCAAGGATTCGCTTGGCACCTGGTCTGATGCCAGCGTCGCCACGATCAGTAGCGAACTGCAAGGCTTAGCCCTGCTGCAGTCTGAGTTTGTTACAGATCAACTACGACGTGCTTTGCCTGCCGGTGCTCGCAACGCAGTCAATACCGTAGAAATCAGTCCGCAGTTTGCACAGTCTGTGGTCACCACTGATCCAACCCAGATCAACGTCGTCACCCTAAGCGACGACCTATACGCTGCTGTGCAAGGCGCACCGCAGACGTTCAGCCTGACTGCAGCGCAGGGTGCAACGATCACGCTGCCAAATGGACAGGTTGTACAGAAAGCATTCCGTGGCATCGCCGCAGATCAGGCTGAGCGGTTCTCACAAGTTGTGCGGAATGGTTTACTGACAGGCGAACCAACACCTGCCATCGCCAAACGCCTGATCGGCAACCTACAGCTAGGCGAAGCTGGCAGTGTCAGGCAGCTAGCGCAGAAAGGCGGTGAGCTAACTCAAGCAACCGACAATCAGGTGATGACGCTAGTCCGTACCAGCGTCAATCAAGTAGCCAATGCCGCCAGTCAACAGGTCTATGAGGCTAACCAAGACATCACTCAAAAGTATCGCTATGTGGCAACACTGGACGCTCGCACCAGCAGCATTTGCCGTGCATTGGATGGTAGAGAGTTTGAATACGGCAAAGGTCCAACACCACCGCAGCACTTCAACTGCCGCAGCACCACGGTGCCAGTGATTGACTACAAGGCATTAGGTTTTACACCGCCGCCGCTTGGCAAACGCGCCAGCATGGACGGTCAGGTGCCTGCTGATCAAACCTACGGGCAGTGGCTAAACAAACAGGACGCTACCACCAAAGCAGAAGTACTCGGCAAGGAAAAAGTGCCCTACTTCAACATGCTTGTAGAGAAGTATGGAGCAAAGGATGCTATGGCAAAGCTAGTGCGCGACGATGGCAGCGAACTAACCTTGGATCAACTCAGGAGACGCTATGGAGCTACCTAGCCTTAGGCATTTCAGGAATGGAAGAATCTTCCATATCAAAAGCGATGTAGTAGAAGCATTGCACGGCGAGGCGTGGGTGCCAGCCGTCTACACCGACAAGGGCTGGGCAACAGCAGACGGCTCTACATTGTTGACAGGTATTGAGGAATGGCGTCATGCCACTGAAGCCGGGGAAGTCGCAGGCTGTAGTATCAGCCAACATCAAAACCGAGATAAAAAAAGGCAAGCCGCAAAAGCAAGCGGTGGCAATCGCCTTAGCAAAAGCAGGGAAAAGCCGCAAGCGCAAGCTGAAGGCTAAGTAGCATGGGAAATTAGCTGCCTCAAAGCAGATGCCTAAGTACACCGGACCAGCCAAACCTCAAAAGCCAATGTCCAAGAAGGGAGGCAAGAAAAAGTGAAGCGCGGTGACAGAGTGAGTTGGATGTACCAAGGCTCCCGCACCTTTGGCGTGGTTACTAGCATCGGCGGCGAACGCGCCACTATTGCGACACGCAGCGGTGGCAGTGTTACTCGTGTTGGCAGTCAGGACGATCCAATCGTTCGGATCAAATCTGAATCAACTGGTAACGCTGTCATCAAAAAACGTTCGGAGCTGAAGGCGGCACCCCGCAAATGATCACTTACCGTGGCGAGCAGTTTGACGGCTACAACAAGCCAAAACGGACGCCAAAGCATCCGAACAAATCCCATGCGGTGCTCGCCAAGGAAGGTGACAAAGTAAAACTGATCCGCTTCGGCCAGCAAGGTGTTAGCGGCAGCCCATCGCGCGAGGGTGAATCTGCTGCAGCAAAGGCGCGGCGTGCGTCGTTCAAGGCGCGTCATGCCAGCAATATCGCTAAGGGCAAGATGTCTGCTGCTTACTGGGCTGACAAGGAGAAGTGGTAGCTTCTTGGTAATGAATCCAGTCCTTTAGCTCTGCGACATAGCAAAGTGGTGGGCAGGTTGTCAGGCTCGCTCAGCTTGGTGATCTAGTGCTTGAAATCAAATCTGAATCAACCGGCAACAAGTAAAATCTATTTGAGTTTCCTTTGAGCAAATGGCACGCACTTATAAACGTGATTCTCGTGGTCGTTTCGCCGGAGGCGGTGGCGGCGGTGGTGGCAAAAAAGGCGGTAGAGGTGGTGGCAAAAAGGGTGGATCTACTCGTTCAGCTAATACAGCCCGAGCAAAAGAATTAAAAGGCAAAGGTACAACAGCGATTGGTGGTCGCGTTAAAACTAAAGGCTTTGCTGGTGGCAAAGGCGCTCAAGAGCGTGCTGGTGGTCTTCGTTCCAGTAATGTTCAAGGATTGAAAACAAAAGGTACTGGTACAGGCGCAGGTACTCGTGCTGGCATGAAGGCCAGTGCCGTTCAAGTTGGAAAAGCACGCTCTAAAGCTGCTTCTAAAGGCACCAAGAAAATGAGCAAAGCAGCCCCTAGCGCAGCGAAAACTCGCTTCAAAGAACTAAGCAGCCAGGCTCGTAAGTCCTCGCCATTGCGTAGTGCAGCAGAAAATCGTAAAGCTGCTGGCGCGAAGCGTAGCCTTGCAACGATGATTAAAAAGCGCGGGCGCTGATTAGTCAGTAAATTCATCCCACGTGCCTAAGTCTTCCATTATGACTTGGGCTATTTCGGTGATAAGCACAAGATCGCCATCGTCATCAATGGCAACGGCGATCACTTTTGATAAATGAAGATTGCCAACGGCACTATAAACTGCCGCTTTATTTCCGTCTTCATCAATATCAATGATTCGCCTTAAAGCTTGACGGATGCCGCGTGTACCAATCCCATCGTCGTCAGCCGCAATAATTTCCATTGGTTTTTCTGTTGGCTCAGGTATGATACGCCAGCAATTTAACCCTGCGGGTTATCCATGTCCGAAGAAAACCAAACCGTAGAGTCTGCGGCTCCTACGGTTGATGCCGATTCGTTGCAGCGCAGCGTCGAAGCACTGGAACGTAAAAACCAAGAACTGATCGCTGAACTGCGCCAAGCCAAGTCCAAAGCACCGAAGCTGCCGGATGGGGTAAACGTCGATGAACTACTGGAGTTCAAGCGCAACTACGAACAGCAGCAGCTCGAATCACAAGGCAAGTATCAAGAGGCCCGACAGGCTCTGGAGCAGCAGTTCCGTGAGGCGACGGCGGAGAAGGACAAGCGCATCTCAGAGCTTGAAGTCCGTGTCCGTGAACTTGAACTCCTTACACCTGCTGTCAGCGCCTTGGCTGACATCGTGCATGATCCTGACTTGGTGATGAAAACTAAGCTGTCACCGGACAAGATTGAACGCGAAGCAGACGGCACCGTCGTGGTAGTGGACGGCTACCAACGCACACCAGTGCAGGAGTGGGCAAAGCAACTGCCAGCTTGGATGCAGAAGCAACCCAAGCCACAAGGCAGCGGAGCACCCGTTGGTCGAAGCAGCGGTGAGATCCCAGCAGGCATCAAAAACCCGTTCGCTCCTGAGTCTTTCAACCTCACCGAACAGTCACGTCTATTCCGTACTGACCGTGATTTGTACGAAAAGTTGAAAGCATCAGCCGGGCGTTAGTATTTATCTGTCTGCTCGTGATGGCTGCGCCACGCTGAGCCTAGGGCTGCGCCCACCCGTAAACCAATCTTGAGGACTTGTCGTGGCGACTCTTCGCTCTGACATCATCATCCCCGAGGTATTTACGCCTTACGTCATTGAGCAAACCACTCAGCGTGATGCCTTCCTGGCTTCCGGTGTGGTGCAGCCTATGGCGGAGCTGAATGCCACCGAGGGCGGTGATTTTATCAACGTTCCCTTCTGGAAAGCCAACCTTTCCGGTGATTTCGAGGTGCTGACCGATAGCTCCTCCCTGACCCCTGGCAAAATCACTGCCGACAAGCAGATCGGTGTGATCCTGCACCGTGGGCGTGCCTTTGAGGCTCGTGATCTGGCTGCTCTTGCTGCTGGTTCCGATCCCATGGCTGCCATCGGCGCCAAGATCGCTGATTACGTTGCCAACCAGCGGCAGAAGGATCTCTTCTCCTGTCTTGGCGGTGTATTCGGCGCTGTTGCTAGCACTAGTAGCTCTGCTGCTTTCTTCGACCTGACCATCGACGGCGAATCGGGTGATACCCCGACCGCTCTGTCCCCGCGTCACGTTGCTGAAGCCCGCAGCCTGCTGGGGGATCAAGGCGACAAGCTGGCAGCCGTTGCTATGCACTCCAAGGTCTACTACGACCTGGTTGAGCGCAAGGCAATCGACTATGTGTCCACCCTTGAGGCTCGTGGCACCACCAGCACCCAATCCGGTGGTTCGATGGTTGCTGCCTACGGCGGTGATGTGACTGTGCCAACGTATATGGGTCTGCGAGTAATCGTCAGTGACGATGTGCAAACCAGCGGCAGTGGTTCTTCCACTAAGTACGCCACTTATTTCTTCACTGCAGGTGCAGTGGCATCGGGCGAACAGCTCGCAATGCAGACCGAAACTGACCGTGACATCCTCGCTAAGAGCGATGCCATGTCGATCGACCTGCACTACTGCTACCACCCTGTTGGTGCTAAGTGGGGTGTCACTACCGTGAACCCGACTCGCGCTCAACTGGAGACCGTGGGTAACTGGTCGAAAGTGTACGAACTCAAGAATCTTGGGATCGTGCGTGCGACGAACGCCTCCAACTTTGATTGAGGTAATTAGCCATGCCTTCCTCTATTTTTGAGCTGACTTCTGACCTTTCGGTTCAGGAAATCGCTGTTAGCAAGCGTCCTGTAAAGGCTGCTGCTAACGAAGCCACCACGCTGACTGCTGCTGAAGCAGTAAACGGTGTAGTGACCATGACCCCTTCTGCGGGTCGTGCGCTCACCACTCCTACCGGCGCTGAGCTGAAGACTTTCTTCGGTGGCCCGCTGGAGATCGGTACTGCTTTCGAGCTGACCGTGGTGAATGTGGCTGCCGCCACTCATGCCATCACTTTGACCGCTGCTGCTTCAGGTATCACCCTTGGCGGCGTGGCTGGTATGGCAACCGTGGCTGCTGCTACCAGTGCAACCTACGTGTTCGTCTGCACCGCAGTGGGCACCCCTGCCTTCACTGTGTATCGCAAGGGCGGCTGATGGGGCTGTTCGCTTTCCGGCGACTGCGTGAACTGGAGGCTGCCTCTACGGAGGCGGCCTCTCTTTCTATTACAGAGCCTGCACCTAAACTAGACCTACAGGAGCCACCTACCGATGGCAATCTCAATCGACGCAACGGTAGGGGGCGCAAACGCCAACAGCTACCTGACGCTGAACAACGCACAAGCGATCATTGATGGCTTTGTGCAGGATGCTGATGTGACCGCATGGGCATCGGCTACGACGGATCAGAAGAACCGCGCACTGTTTACGGCAACGCAACGGCTAGATCGTGAGCGGTTCCTAGGTGCTCGCGCTACAGATACGCAAGCATTGCAGTGGCCGCGCACTGGGGTACGGAAGCCTGATACCTACATCAACACCTACGCCGTAGGTTTTCCGTTCCGCATCACCACGGACTATTACACCGACACTGAGATCCCGCAGCAGGTGCAGTACGCGCAGGTGGTGTTGGCGGTCTATCTGCACAACAACCCAGACGGCATCGGGCTGAGTGGGCTGGAGGATTACAAGAACGTCAAGATCGGCAGTATTGACGTGACGCCTAACCTTGGCTACGGCGCTGTTGGTGTGGATAAGATTCCGCCGATCGTGGAGCGATACCTAACCGGGCTTAGAATTAGTGGACCAGGCAACTTTGCCATTAAGCGATCATGAGCTACGCATATCCCGGCGCTGAGTTCATCGACGACACCGCAGCGCACACCGGACGCTTCGGCAAGATCGTCGCGCTTGAGGATTCAGTGATCGCCAGTTTGACCGCACAAGACTGGACTGGTAACACGCTGAGTGCCATCCCGTTCAAGGCAAGCACTGAGATCTGTGGTGTGTTTACCAGCATCACGCTGACCAGCGGCACCGTCGTCGCATACAGGCTATGAGCTTCAAAGGGCATCAAGGTAACGGCATTGACTACACCCTTGGCGGTGAAGTCATTCATGACACCGCTACGCATACTGGCAGGTTCCATCACATCGACTTCTACGAAAACACGCAGATTGACACGATTGTCAGCACCAACATGACTGGCAATAGCCTCAACGGCGAGTCGTTTCCTGCTGGCTCTGAACTGCGTGGTTTGTTTACCAGCATCAAGCTTCAGAATGGCGCCTGCATCGCGTATCGAGTCTGATGGCATTAGCAGGACCGCTACGGAAGGTTGCCAGCAAGCTGATGGCAAAGTTTGGCGGTGAGGCAACGATCCGCCGCATCACTGTTGGCGCTTACAACACCACAACCGGCACTGCCGCTGAAACCACCAGCGACACCGTAGTGCGTGGTGTGCTGGAAGATGTCAATTTGCGAGAAGTGAATGATCTAATCCAAGCCAGCGACAAGCGGCTAGCGATTGCTGCTGCTGATGTAGCCGCTGCACCAACTACAGCAGATCGCGTAATCATCGGCAACGTGGCGTATCAAGTGATCCGCGTCACTACGATTGAGCAAGACAATACCGCAATCACCTACGAGTTGATCCTGAGGGCATAATGGCACGCACCATCCGGGTTGCTGATATTGGCGACTACGCCAGCCAGCAGATGGAAAAGCTGTTGCGTGTTGCGGTGTTGGAGACTGATAGTCGTGTCAAACAGCTAAGCCCGGTCAAATCTGGACGCTTTCGCGTTAGCTGGCAAGTAGGCGAAAACAGCGCAGGCGGCGGTGTTAAGCCAGAAGGTAATTATCCAGCGATTACTCCTATTGAACGGCTTGGCTACAGTCAAGAAAAGCTAGGCAACGTTTACAGCGTACACAATAACCTGCCATATGCTGAAAAACTGGAAACAGCGCCCTTGGGTCAAGGCAGCAGCATTCAAACCGACGGGCCAGGCTGGGTGCGCGGGATTGCCAAGGACATCCAAGGCTTTGTCCGCGTCAACGCTGACCGCATCGGTAGGGAATCATGAGCAGCACATACAACGACGTTCGCGCTGCGATTGAAGGGCGCATTGCAACGCAGATGGCGATAGCGCCTGTGTATCCAGTCAGCTATCAAAACGTACCGTTCACGCCACCAAACAACACGCCATGGGTGCAGGCATTCATCCGTTTTGGCGATAACAACTACGCCACGCTGCTACCGACTGGTGGGGCTGGATTCAACCGCCAGACCGGCACGCTGGTGTTAAATGTCTTTACGCCAGTTGGCGTTGGTGCTGCCGCAAATTTCACCATTGCAGAGCGGCTCAAGGATTTGTTTGACCGCGCCAAGTTTTCTAGCATCATCTTTGACGCAGCCTCAGGACCGGCTCAAATAACGCCCGCAGCACCTGAGCCTTACTTCCAGACTCAGCTAACTGCTACCTTTGAAGCCTACCTAGACTAGTTGTAGCCAACACCGTTCACAACAATGGCTGTCACTGTTCTGTCCGGTACGTCCGGCGCCCTCTACTACAAGCCCGCTGGCACCACCGGTACTTTCGGTGAGTCTGGCGTAAATACTTCCACTGAAACCATCACTGTTGAGCCTTACCTCAATTTCAAGGTTGGCGATCCAGTCAAATTCCGTCTTGTTAACAGTCAGACAGGTGAAGCCGGTACAGGCACTCTGCCCGCTGGTCTTTCTGCTGGCACCACTTACTACGTCATTGCCTATACGGCCAGCTCTGGCGCCCTTCAGGTATCCGCTACGTCTGGTGGCGCCGCTGTCAACATCACCGACGATGGCACTGCGGTCGCACCTAACGAATTTGAAGTATATTACGCCGATTACGCCGCTGTCGGCCAAGTTCAATCTTGGAGCTTTGAAATTAGCCGTGCTGAAATCGACGTGACCACCATCGGTCAAACCGCTGGGCAGTACGCACCTTTCCGTGCTTACATCCCTGGCTTTGCTGATGGCAACGGCACTGCAACCATCTACGTCACCAACGAAGACAGCGCTCTGTCGAACCGCATGGTGGAAGACGTGCTGCAGCGCCAGCAAGTTGGTTGTGCCTTCAAGCTGTACACCGACAAGCAAGGCACTGAAGCACTAAGCCGCAGCATCGCAATGGATGCCGTGCTGTTGACCGCTAGCCTCAACATCAATCCCGACGATGCTCAGCAGGTAGAAATCACCTTCCGTCCGGCTGGCATACCTACTTTTGACTTCAGCACCTCTGCTTGATAGTTAAACGGCCCTAGCCTATGCTGGGGCCACCTACATTTATTTCATGGCATCATCTGCCCTGGCACGACTTAAGAAGGCTGCCAATCTTGAGCCAATCAAGCGCGTTGTAACACTCAACGATGGATCTACGTTTGAGTTTTACGCCACAGCGCTCACGATGGCAGAACGCGAGCGTGCGCAGAAAATGCCTGGCGGTGATGACCCCAACGGCTTTGCGCTCAACTTGCTGGTGACCAAGGCAACGGATGATGCCGGCCAGCGGCTATTTCAAGCTGGTGAGATTGCCGAGCTGAAGAATGAAGTCCTCGATAGTGACCTGCAAGGCATGATGCTGGCGATTATTACCAACCCCGAAGAAGCAGAAACCGATATGAAAAGCACTCAAAAGGGAGCTAAGTAAAGATAACCTTTTGCTGCTGCAACTTGGGGTTGCGAAAGAGCTGGGTTACACGCTGGTCCGGCTCAACCGCGAAGTAACGCTAGAAGAGCTGCTGCTTTGGTCTAGTTATTTTGAACTGCAAAACGAAGAGCAGGATCGTAGACTGAAGCAACGCCGTAGGTAAGTCGTGTCGGTTGTCGCCAACGTTGCCATTAACGTCGACAGCCGCAATGCGGTTAGCAAGCTGCGTGAGGTTCAGTCGCAATCGCAAGCAACAGAGCGTGCAGTTGGCGGACTAGGTGCAGCACTTGGCAAACTTGCAGTTGCAGCGGCTGCATTGCAAGCAGCGCGGTTTGTCTTTGCTAAGACTGCTGAACTAGAAAGCCAAACGCGCAGCTTGCAAGTACTGACGGGCAGCGCAGAAAAGGCTGGGCAGATTATCAAAGAGCTGCAGCAACTTGGCGCGGTCACGCCATTCACAAGCACTGAGCTGATTGATTCAGCCAAGCGCTTACAAGCGTTTGGCGTTGAAGCCGACAAAGTTGTAGAGACAACACGCAGGCTGGCAGACGTTAGCGGCGCTACTGGTGCTGAACTGCAAGGTTTAGTTACTGCCTACGGTCAAGTACAGGCCAAAGGCAGGCTGCAGGGCGAAGAGCTGCTGCAGTTTCAAGAGCGTGGTGTTGCGCTGCAGCAAGAACTGCGTAAACAGTACAACCTAAGCGGCGAGGAGTTCCAAGATGCACTCAGCAAAGGCAAGATCAGCGCTGAAGCGGTTGAGTTTGCGATTCAAAGCCTTACAGAGGCTGGCGGTAAATACGCTAACGGCGCTATCGCGCAGAGCGACACGCTGAACGGACGGTTTAGCACACTGCAGGATGGCATTGAGGAAATAGCAAGAACGATTGGTGCCGCACTAACGCCAGCAATTAAGGCGGTACTGAACGAAGCGATATTTGCGATCAATACAATCAATCAACTGTTAGCAACTGGCGCTAGGGCGCGGTCGTTTGGGCTGGATCAACGCGCCCGAAAGCAAATACTTGATCAGGCGTTAGACGAAGCAGTAGATATTGTTGGCAGAAATGCGCAAACCGGTAGGCGCATAGCAAATAACTTTGAGCGCGGGCGTCAAATTCAAGAAATTGCCGCCCAACGCGAGCGCGACTTGATCGAAGCCTATGGCATCCGCACAGGGCAAGTCAAGCCGCAAGTCACCGCACCGCAAGGGCAACGCGCATTGCCTCCGCTTGGCGCAGGCACCGCAGGAGCAGGCCGTAAAGGTAAAACAGATGCCGAAAAAGCAGCAGAAAAAGCAGCACGTGAAGCAGAAAAGCTGGCTCAAGAAATCCAGCGCTCATTAGAACTAGGCGACAGGCTTGGCACTGAATTCTCGCGCCAAGTATTACTGCTTGGCGAAGCAAATGAAATTGAGCAGAAGCGTCTGCAAATTCAGTTTGAATACGAAGACCGCGCTAAGCAGATTGGTGAACTAAAGAACGCGGAGCAACGAACTAACCTGACTGATCTAAATAATGAAATCAAACGATTAGAAACACTAGAGTTGCAGACTGAGGAGCTTAAAAAGCAACTGGAAGAATACTACAAACGCGCTGGGCTCAAGTTAGAAGATCCACTGGGCGGCGGCGCCGGTGCATTTAGAACAGACATCAATTTAATGCCGGGCGCTGCTGAGCAGCAAATGGCTAAATACCGCGAAGAGTTAGACGCATTAACCAACCCAATCAATATGGCAGTCACTGGCGCCAATGCCATTGGTGATGCTTTTGGCACTGCATTCCAAGATATCGCAACGGGCGCTAAGTCAACGCAAGATGCATTGGCTGATGCGTTCAAGAGTATTGGCAGTGCATTTATCAGTATGGCGACAGAAATCATCGCAAAACAGATAGCGATGATTGTGTTCCAAACCATACTCAAAGCACTCGGCGGTGGCGGCGGTGACATGTTTAGCGGTGCGGGTCCGTATCAGTTGCCCAGTGGCGGCGGATTCGCAGAAGGCTTTTCAATGCCAAAACTGTTTGCAACGGGTGGATTTGTCACCGGACCGACCTCCGCAGTAATCGGCGAAGGTGGCGAACCCGAGTACATCATCCCCGCTAGCAAGATGCGTGGTGCCATGTCGCGTTACTCGGCTGGTGCTCGTGGCTCCAGCGTTATCCCCGGCAACGGTGGCGAACCTGCTGCAGCGAGTGGCGGTGTTGCCACAATGGAACCAATCGATGTGCGCTACAGCGTGGAGCGCATTAACAACGTGGATTACGTCACCGCTGATCAGTTCCAGCGCGGTATGGCACAGGCTGCTCAGCAAGGCGCCATCCAAGGTGAACGCCGCGCCATGCGCAGCCTCAAGAACAGTGCCGCCACACGTCGCGGGGTTGGCATCTGATGGAATACGCCTACGGTCATTTGTTGGATATTGGACCCACAGGGCAGTCCGCTCAATATCGGTTCCAGAACTACGCAATTAATCAAAACGTAAACGGCTACTTGTTTCTGCCGTTTGGCTTTGGTGGTGCAGTGGCGACACTGCAGGGCGACAATTTGGACGCCACCTTGCAGTTTGCGAATACGGACATGACGCGCAACTGGATTAGACAAGCGCTTGATAATTTATGGGTCGCCAATGTCACTACAGTGCTTTGGGAGCCTTCTACGGGAGCTGTCCAGCGCACCCTTTACACCTATTGGGGTAGTTGCTCTAGCGGCGGCTGGGATGAAACCACAATCCAAGTCAGCCTGAATTCTGTACTAGACGCTGTACAAACCAACATTCCAGGGCGCCGGCTGCATCGCTGGCAAGTTGGCAGCATCCCATTTACTGCACAGATCCGTGTGTGAGTATCTGCTGGGACGCCGTTACAGCTACGGCGACAGCGACTGTATCCACCTTGTAATCGACGCACTGACAGCAATGGGAATGAACCCGCCGGCAGTGCAGCAAGCGTGGTACACAATGAATCCACGTCAGGTATTAGGAGAACTGGCGCGATACTGCAACCGGGTTGACCTGCCCGCTTACGATGGTGACATCACAGTGTTAGCGGCTAGCCCGCTTGCTTTTGGGGTTACATGGCAGACCGGGATCCTGTACATCAACCAGCATTTGAAGGCAGTGGACTGGAAACCGGCGCACGCCCTTACGATCCGCCGCTCTTACCGTATGAAATCGCGCTAATTCAAGCACTTGGTTGTAGCGAAGGTGAATATCGCAAGTTTGTGCGTTTTGCACAGCAACACGCTCATGTGCGACCTGCCGAGTATGCGCACGTCCCGGAAATCAATAATTTGGAAATACTAGCTATTGTCAGTCTTATACTGGGACTGGCCTCAACAGCCGTAAGTATTTTGTTGGCCCCCAAAGCGCCAACACTTGAAACACCAGCAAAGATTCGCGGCAAAAAGCTTGCTGATCAAATCGGTCCAGCGCGCTTCAACCAAACCACCAGCTTCAATAACGTCAGCGCCCTTGCCGAGTACGGTCAACCCATCCCCATCCCATTTGGCAAGCGCGGCACAGGCGCTGACGGCGTACTCACCGGCGGTTTGATTCTCGCTCCGGCGTTGGTTTGGAGCCGGCTGTACTCCTACGGAAGCTACCAAGCCTTTGAGGGCATTTATGTTGCCGGCGAATACGGCATTGTTGCGCCTGAGCTAGGCGGCATCCGTATTGGAACAACCGCATTAAACAGTCTTGGTACTCGTGACTATGCGCTGTTCTGGTCTTCACAATTCGAAGAAAACCGTCCTACTGCAGCGCGTTTAATCGCTGGAACACAAGGCGATGGAGCAACCGGAACAGTTGGGCGGCAGATTTTTACAGCGCCAACAGAAGACGGTCAGTACAGCCAAGGATTTTCCATGGCGTACAACCCACAAGCCAACACGCAGTTTGGTACATCCACCCCAGTTCATAACGGCAGCGCCTACAGATTTAACTGGGAAATTATTAGCGCTCCGTACGCTTCAACACTCGGTTCTGACAACAAACGAGAACGATACGAAATTCAAGCAAAACGTCGCAAGATCGCGGGATCACTTGCAGATGTGCTGCATGACGACAACGAAGAACGCGGTATGCCCGGCGTTGGACGCGCCTACTCGCGCCGCATGGGCTTTATTTCACATAGCGGAACAAATGGAGGTGCAGAAATTGAAAATCGCAAGATTGTCAATGTTAGTGCTGACGACACTTTAGTTTTTGAAATTGACGGTGAAAATTGGCAAGAGTTGCGGCAGCGCGAGCCTGAAGATGGCGGCTTCAAAGGTACAGATGTTGATCTAAAAGATTTGCGTAGCTCAGCAAATAGCTGGCGAGAACGCGCTTCCGATCTTTTAGCAGTTGGAAGCCGCTGGATCATTGGGGCTTCGGTGTGGGTAGTTGAGTCTCGCGAGCCACGTTTATGGAAACCCGGCAGAACACAGCACATCACCTTTAGATGCGTTTCTATTACCGGAGTCGCGCAAGTTGGTATTCCTGGAACGCGCACCATCCGCGAACCACTGGGCGGTTACGAAGGCCAGGAATTTAACCCCAACAAGCACTGCGGTGCTGCTTTCTACAACGTTTGTCGTCTACACACCGCCAGCATCCGCCCTGTTCGTCGTGATGCACAAGTTATTGAAATCGGACTCCGCAGCCAAGTCTGGAACCGTGGCGCAGGTTTGTGCGACTTCACTCAAATTCCAACCCCGCAAAAACTAAATTTCTACGACAAAAAAAATATTGCGCTGAATACTCCGCGCATGGACAAATACTTTAAGCGAACGTCTTGTTTCTCGCTATGGGTGCGTCCTGTGCAGGTCTATGGCCAAGCACAAAACTCTTGGGCACGCCTCGGTGTTGTTATGTGCGTAACGGGTTCCGCACCCATTGACCATTACAACTACATCCGCATCCGTCCTCGCATTGCTGGTTACTACGAATACCGCTTTATCCCACGTACCGGCTCAGATATTGCTATCAATAGCATCGAAACAAACATCGCTTTACGCCTAAATTCTAAGACTGGTAAGGAAATTGGACGTGACTATACCAGTTCGTTTGTGGGTGGTGCGGCAGCCTACGGCGATTTTCGTGTCACAACTCACGGCGAAGAAGTAGCCATTGCAGACATTGTATTTAACGACGAACTTCTTACGGATGCCCAAGATTTCAAAGAAGAAACTTTAACAAAAACCAAGATCCCATCCAGCCTGTCTCAGTATGATCAGTCATCAAATACGGGCAGTATTTACTTGATCAAACACGCTTGGTACACAAGCTTCTTGGGCAATGCCTGGGATTATCCCGGACAAACTAGAAGTGCAAACTACCAGCATTACAAACCCAATGGTGACAAGTACATCACGATTAAAATATTGGCCGATTCCAATGCAGGAGTTATCGGAAGCACAATCGGTCAACGGTATGTAAACGCTTCGGGGTCTACATATCACTGGGACAATGTTCGGTATCAAGTTGTATCTGCCACTGGAGAATGGACAACAGACGATGCTTTTACCATTCAGCGAGCAGTAAGCAACGCCTTCTCAAATCAAGAGGGTTACACCTCAGTTAGTTTTGCTTTTAGCGTTTCTGCGGTAAAAAATCAAACAACAAGCGTCACAGCTGACTACAGCGGTGCAAGCCGCGTATTTGAAGAGAATTCTCAGGTATCTGACTGCAGTCATTACCTAGAGCTTACCAAGTCAAACGAAAGCAGCCCTGAGCACGAAATTGTTTACGTGAACGAGTGTATTGCTAACGAAAGTTTGGCCGAGTATTACGGCATGTCCACGCTAGGACTAACAGTTAAATCTAGCGGTCAAATTGGCGAAATCGGTCAACTGCGTGCATGGGTGCCAACCGGTATCAACGTCTACCGCCTAATCGAGCAAGACACAAAACCCAGCAACCTATTTGCCGACTTGGTGTATTACTTACTAACAAGCAAAAGCCAAGGCGTCGGCAATGTTGTACCTGCAGAGCTTATTGATGTCGACGCACTTACAACAACCGCCCGCTATTTGCGAGCAAACAAAATTTTCTTTGATGGTGTTGTAGAGGATAGCGAAAGCCTGCGCTCGTTCCTTTACGACAACGCTGCCCTTCAACTCTGTAACTTCACCATCAAAAATGGTCGCTTTGGCATGATGCCGGCGCTGCCTTATGACAGCAGCTACCAGATCAGCACAACGCCAATCGCAATCGAGCAGATCTTCACTGCTGGAAACATCATCCAAGACAGCCTGCAAGTCCAATACATTGATGCCGCTCAGCGTTCAAACTTCCGCGCACTGGTTAGCTGGCGCGTAACCATCGAAAACGACCTGCCAACACAGGCATCAGCACTCGTTGATTGGGCCGACATCCCCGAAGGCAGCCGCTCTACGACCCAGCAGACATTTGACCTCACTGATTTCTGCACCAACCGAGCGCAAGCATTACGCACTGCGCGTTTCCTTCTGAGCGTTCGCCGCCGTATCACACATACAGTCAGCTTCAAAACGGTGCCCGATGCGCTTGGTATTCAGCCTGGCTCGTACATCCGTGTTATCACCGCTGCTACCACCTACAGCGCTACCAACAATGGCGCAATCACAGACGCTGGCACGCTGGTCAGCATCAGCACAATCGCCAATGGCACGTACAACGCCATGGTATACAACCCGGCAACGAGCCAAGTGCTGGAGCGTGAAATCACAATCAGCAATAACGTCGTTACTGATTCAACGTTGTACGGCACATTGTTCACATTGCTGAGCGAAACTGTCAGCAAAGGCGTTTACCAAGTGGAGCAGCTAACGCTTGACGAAGACGGCCTAGTCAACGTTTCAGCCGTGGAAGTACCCGTCGATTCCGCAGGAGCTAGCATTGTGGCAAAGGACGTGCTGACCGAAAGCAATTTCCGCGTGCTGGAGTAATGGCATTTCCAACGCTGCAACCCACAAGCCGCGATTTCAGTCCAGGCGACTGGCCGATCAAGCGGTACAACTCGCAATCTGGCGCCGAAGTACGGATTTTGTACGGCAGCCGCCGCACCAATGCCAAGCTCAGCCTCGGCTACGACAACATCACTGACGCGAACGCGCAGCTTTTTCTAGATGATTACGCCGCGCAATACGGCACTTTGCGTACTTTTACGCTGCCTGGTGCAGCACGTGCCGGCTGGGGCGGAACCGCAGCAAGCGTGGATGCACCATCTAGCGCAGCCTGGCGTTACGAAAGTGAGCCTCAGATTCGCTCTGTGAGACAAGGTCGCAGCAGCGTTACAGTGAATCTGGTGGCGGTGATCTGATGGCTAAGGTCTATACCGGACGTGACGGTCGCCTACTGATTAACGGCACCGAGCAAATCAAGGTCAGCAACTGGACCCTGACTGGCGCACTTGAAGTGCTGGAAACCACCACGCTTGGCGACAACCAACGCAGCTACGCGCCAGGTGTCCAAGAATTTAACGGCAGCGCCACCTTGCTGTATTACAAAGATGACACAGGCCGCAACGATGCGGCTACAGCGTTGAAAAAAGTTTTACGCGTCGCCGGTGTATCCAGCAGCGATACAGTGACTCTTCGCCTGCGATTGGTGGACGGCAATACCAACAGCGACGTAGAGCTGACCGCGTATATCACCAGTGTCAGTTTTGGTGCCAGTGTTGGTGAAGTCAGCTCTGCGCAGATCAGTTTCCAAGGCACTGGTGCGCTCACAGCGGTGACAATCTGATGGGTATCTACCTTGGCAACGTTGGCAACATTGAGCTGACTCGCGTTTCTATTGAAGGGAGCAAAACATCCGTAATTAACCCCGGAGACGTAAACACAGACCGCGACCGTTTCAGCTTTGACTTTGATTCGAGTTTTTTAACCAGCGGCGACTTCGTAGAAATCAGCACCACAGATAACACAAACCTCGACTTCATTTCGGCCAGTGGTTGGGCCAACAATACCGTCCAATCCAGCGGCAACTGGTACATCTTTGTTGATGAGCTAGGCGGTATAAAACTCTACGAAACATTTGACGACAGCTTAGAAGGTGGCGGTACAGGCTTGATTCCTCTTACGTCTATAACACGCAACATCCCCATTAACGTAAAAATTGCAGACACGGCATCACGGTTATTGGCTTCCGTAACAGATTACGAACTAAATACAAATCGTGAAACTGTAGATATTACGACGCTTAGCGACGAACATCGCCAGCAGTACAGCAGCTTAATCAGCGGAAGTGGACGTCTTACCGCACACTGGGACTACACCAACGTCATCAATGAAGAACCAGTACACTATCTTATGCAGCTGGTACTTCGCACAGAAGTAGGTTCTTCTTTCCACGGCAAATTTTATGTCAAGTACGAAAACACTGTTTCACAGGGCGGCGATTTCGATGCAACCCAGATTAACGACGCGCTGTGGTGGGAATTTGACGCCTTGGTAACAGCCAGTGCCGTAAGTTTTGCTGCCGATGAAATGATCACTGGCACAATCGACTTTGTAGCTACTGGTCCAATCCGCCTACGCGCCCAAACCCAGCAAAAACGCTTCTTGCTGCAAGAGGATACGGGCAAGATCAAGCTGGAAAAACCTGCCGACTCGCACCTGTTGCTGGAAGAGCTGGAGTAAGACTTAGACTTGGTGTAACTGTAAACGCCACGCAGGCACTGGGGCATGGCCGACCTTCGTATCAGCGAACTAGCGGCGCTTGCCGGTGCTAACCTTGCGGCAAGCGACCTGCTCGCCGTAGTTGATACCAGTGCCAGCGAAACCAAAAAGATCACTGTCACAGATCTTGTAGGCAACGCCACAACACTGATCGCCAATGCAACCATCCCTGGCGCGAAAATCCTGTTTGGCTCCCAGCAGGTCGCAGGTTCTGCCCTCGTCAATGGTGCTGTAGGCGCAACCCAGCTTGCTGATGACGCCGTAACGGCAGCCAAACTTGCCGACGAATCCAGCGTTGATCTTGTAACCACCCTGCCCGCCAGCGGTGCTTTTGTTGGTCAAATCGCCCTTGATACAGACGACAGCAAGATCTACTGCTGGAACGGAAGCACTTGGGTCAATATCAAAGCTTCGGGCAGCATCAACACCGTTGTCGGTGACACTGCTGGTGTCGTCAATCTGACCGTCACCACATCCGGCGATCAAGTCACAATCACAACATCACTGGATAACACCAGTGCGGCGGCTCAGTTTCTGGCTGGCCCCACCGCTGCCGCTGGCGCTGTTGGTTACCGCGTGATTGCTGGTGCAGACCTTCCTACAGCCACAACTAGCGCCAAAGGCGGCGTGATCGTCAACGGCAACGGCCTGACGATGAGTGGCAGCACCATCGTTGTTGACAACACTGTCACGGCATCTGGTGCCAATCACCACATTGTCCAATACAACGCCAACGGCTTAGTTACTGCAGGCCGCTCGATTGTTGCAGCGGATGTACCGCTTGCCACAGCTAGCACCATCGGTGTTGTCAAACCGGGAAGTGGTCTCGGCGTAGATGGCTCCGGTTTTCTTAATCACAACAACAGTGTCACTGGTGACACTGCAACCAAAGTCACCTTCGACAGTGAAGGTCACATCACTGCTACATCGGCACTGATTGACACCGACATTCCAAACCTGTCAGCAGACAAGATCACAAGCGGAACGTTTCCAACGGCTCGCATTGGTTCCAAGGCAGTAACTGGCGCCAAGGTCGCCGACTACGCTGTTGCGCTATTTGGTGAGACGCAGCCAACGGCTGAACACATCGGTCAATTCTTCTTTAATCCGATCACCCGAGATCTGTATCTCTGGGACGGCAACGTGTACCAGCCTGTCGGTATCAGCGCTGGTGAAATTATCCTCGCTGGGACGTATGACGCCAGCGCCAACTTGCTGGATTCCGTAACTGCAGAAGGTGCCGCCGCCGGTTTCACTAACGGTCAATCGCTGCCTGCCGCCGCTGCAGTCAACAATCGCTATTACGTCGTCGTCAGCCAAAGCGGCAACGGCACATCGCCTGCACCAACCGTTGCCCTGGAACCCCCGGACATTCTTCTGTCCAACGGCACCAGCTACGTTTTAATTGAGACGTCCGAAACGATCACTGCACAGATCGCATCAAACGTTGGTTTTACTCCTTACGGCAGCATCGCCAGCACCAACGTCCAAGGTGCTATTGCAGAGCTGGACGACGAAAAGCTGGCCAAAGCCGGTGGCACAATGACCGGTCAGTTGTTGATCGGTACTGCTGGCAGCTTGGTGTTTGAGGGTGCAACCGACAACGCCTTTGAAACGACGCTTGCAGTAACCGATCCGACTGCTGATCGGACCATCACGTTTAAGGATGCCACTGGAACTGTGGCTCTAACTAGCGATCTTGACGATGGCTCGTTCTAAGGCTTAATCGTTAAGCTAAGAGAGTAATTTCCAGCCTTCGGGCGTTAAGGAATGGCTCTCCAGCACCTGCGTAGTAGCACTGCAAATAAGCGTCCTCTGCCTGCTGGCATGAGCGACGGGCAGCTTGCTATCAATACCAACCTTGCCAGCCCCGGTGTTTTCTTTAAGGACAGCAACGGCGACCTTGTAAAAGCTGGTCCCGTTCATGTTGGTACAACTGCCCCCAACTCAAGTCCTGCTGCTGGCGGTCAAACCGGCAACACCAAAGGCGAGCTGTGGCTGGATACTAGCGTCAGCCCAAACCAGCTAAAAACGTGGGACGGCTCTAACTGGATCAGCGATTTTCCTGACGAAATTCCTGTCAGCAAGTTACAAGACGGTAGTGCTCGCCAACTGCTGCAAACCGACGCGGCTGGCACTGGCGTCGAATGGGCAAGCAATATCGACATTCCTGGCACGCTCGATGTAACTAGTGCTGCAACATTTGATTCGACCATTGGCGCATCTGCTGGTAGTGCATCTACCCCAAGTATTACTTTTACCGGCGACACAAACACCGGCATTTACTCCCCCGGCGCAGACCAAGTAGCGGTAGCAACTAACGGGTCTGGGAGGTTGTTTGTTGATGCGAATGGGAATGTTGGCCTCGGCGGCACGAATTCTTTAGGTTATGGCAGCAGTGGACCCACTCTGCAGGTTATACCAACAGGCACACCATTCGGGGCGGTAACTGTTAAAACCGGATGCGGCTATGGATTTGGCAATGTGAATACGTCAATAGTTGGAGAAGATACTACAGGGGGAAACTATCTAGCGTTTAGAGTCAACAATAATGAGCACGTCCGAATTACTTCAGCAGGCCGACTAGGCGTGGGGGTTTCTAGTCCTCAGTTAAGTATTGGAGCTGTTAGCGGCAATGTTCTTCACGTTGCTGGCGCTGGCACTACCGGGGTTCGCGTTCAAAACACGTCTGGTAATTCAGTTGAATTTTTTGCAGGTACTGATGGCTTTATCAATGCATCCGGCTCGGCTGGTTTAAATCTGCAAACAGGCGGCACTACAAGAGCAACGCTTACCTCAACTGGATTAGGGATTGGCACTACGAGCCCTCAGTCACCGCTATCCATTTACGGAGACTCCGATAACGTTGTATCTGCCTATGTTGAAAACAATAATGCTCCTGGCCCTGGCAGTGTTAATCGCCGCCTCATGTTGGCGCATGGAAGCACCACTGCACATTCTATCGCGGTTTGGCAAAATGCTGGCATCATCGAAAGTACAGGCTCGGGGGGCGGTCTGGCGCTTGGAGCGTATAGCGATGCATTAACAGATCCAATTAAGTTCTATACAGGAAACCGCACCGAACGCGCCCGCATCGACGGTAGCGGACGTTTGTTAGTTGGCACGTCTACTGCGCGTACCAATTTCTTCAATACTACTCAGTCGGCAAACATTCAACTTGAGGGAACCAGTGGCACTGCGTTGATGTCGCTGGTGTCAAATGCAGACGCATCAGGCGGTAACCCAGCACTCATACTTGGCAAAACAAGAGGCACATCAGTTGGCGCTACAACTATTGTTCAATCTGGGGACACCATTGGTCGAATTACTTTTCAAGGGTCAGATGGCACAGAGTTTGTTCAAGCTGCTGACATAACAGCAGAAGTAGACGGCACCCCTGGCGCTAATGACATGCCAGGCCGCCTAGTGTTCTCGACTACTGCCGACGGGGCGAGTTCTCCGACGGAGCGGATGAGGATTCGAGCTGATGGTGCAATTTTGGCTG
>Ga0194116_10001041_pt1 | contig 42505 bp, 39 predicted proteins | sample TA2MahsurfametaG_4_FD_148617 | JGI IMG/M metagenome (GOLD analysis project Ga0194116, IMG submission 148617) | Freshwater microbial communities from Lake Tanganyika, Tanzania - TA2015008 Mahale S9 surface | ecosystem: Environmental > Aquatic > Freshwater > Lake | place: Tanzania: Lake... | reverse complement strand
AAAATATATATACTAATAAATAAATAATAATAAAATAATAATAATCATATATATATATATATATATATATTAAAATAATTAATATGATTCTTAATTCTATATGTACCCAAAAAATATCAATATACCGTATTAAAAGTTTCCACTTTTATAGACAAAAGCTAAAAAATACATCAAAAATCGGTTGTATAACAAAAGCATCTATTAAAAAACAGTATACTCACCCAAATAATAAAAAAAAAAAACTTACAACAGGTGTAATAGTAAGGTCAAAACAAATCACACAAAGAGCTGACGGCTCATACAGAAAATTTAACAATAACGCCTCAGTTGTAATAAAAAAAAATTTGCAATTAATATCAAATAAAATTATAGGACCAACACTACTAGAAATTAATAGAAAAAAATATATTAATTCTTTTAAAGTCGTGTATTAGTATTGAACACAAGTTTGGCTGGAAAATAAATAGGTTAATATTTAATAATAGTTATTCGACATTTAATGAAAGCAATTGAACTTTTTTTTCAAAAGAGTTTTTACCTGTTTTTAAAAACTTTAAATTTGATTGATTAGAGAACGTATCCTACTTTAATAATGAGGAAATACAATATAGCTTATTTAACTCTACTAATATAAATTTAAACGTTTTCCCCTTAACATATAATGAATTCTGATCGTTAGCTACCAGTATAGAACATAGTTCACTATTTGTTGCTATTGACCAAATTACATCTTATTTTATGTTATTTTTTAACTTTAATTTCTATGTGCCGTTATTGACCGAGAAAGTATTAAATTCCGTCCATCCCCTGTTTTTTGGTAATTTGTTAACATTCATCGCGTTGTTTTTATATTTATTCTTGTTAATTTATAAATTGCATACCGAATATGGTTCAACAACTGAAAGTACTAAACCAAATATTATGATGAGATACAATATTTTTGTTACATCGTGATTAAATTTTGCGGGTATAAAATTTGAGTCTATCGAAGAAGCCTTCTCAATTATTATTTTATGACCATGATGCATTGTCTTGATATTTACTCACATATTTACAGTAGAAAATAACGAGAATTTTTTTATTTTTGTAGAGTGGGGTTTACCCGTTGCTTACGGTTTTTTAATTTTATTTGAAAGTGCTTGGTTATTCAGTACTCATTTATTAATATATTTAAATGGCGCTAGGGGTCGTAGATCTCTTATAGCTACTTTATTAGAGGATTGCGTTGCACTCATTATTCTTACCTCTCGAATTACATTACAAATGATTCGTGGTTTGATCTGCGGTTTTTTTCATGATTTTTTTAGGGAAATTTCTGAATATTTAATAGATACATGAGAATTGTACGTTTACTACGCGACTTGACAAGTTCCATTCTGTAGGGGCTCCTTTTCAGTTGATTTAGTTAGTTTTTTTATAGATTGATATCTTATTTCTTTCACTCTTTTATTTATTTATTTTATATTATTTTTACAACTGTTATTTTTAGTTATAGCTGTTTGACTATTTTGTCGTTGCTGGTTTATCTCAATTAAAAAACCTACATTTTTTATAATTTACTATAATAATAAAAATTTCGTAAGAGAGCATAACTTAATAAATTTTTATAATAATAAGAATTCAAATGTTTAAATTAAAAAAACCCACTATCTTAAAAAAAAAACAAAAAAAACGTAGCAAAAAAATTTTTAATATTTTTTATAACAAATTTAACGGTATAAATTTATTGGTATATCAAAGTGTTAATCTTTTATTTTATAATCTAACATTCTTAAATTTCATTCTCAATAAAAAAAAAACCAGGAAAAAAAAAATGTCTAGAAAAGAAAAATTTAAGAGAGGTGCTGCTTCATCTAAATTAATAACCTTAAAAATAAACAAAACAGAATTAGCCAAATTTGGCAATAAAAATATGTTTAATTATTTAAACATAAAAGATCGAAAAAAAATTAAAGTGCATTTTTTAAAAAAATCTACTATTTTTAGAAAAAAAATTATTGTTGTTAATTTACCATTAACGCCTTATACTAAAAAAACAGTTGGTTTACGTATGGGTAAGGGTAAGGGTTCCGTTAAAAATTTTCAGTTTAAGTTAAGAGCTGGTTTAAACCTAATAACATTTAAAAATTGAAGTTCTGTAATCTTACTTAAAATATTAAATATGATAAATAAAAAATTACCAAACGCTTTTGTCATAACTCAACCAGTTTTAAAATCAAACTACTATTTAACCAACAACTTTACGTGAAATTATTAACTAATAAAGTAATTGTGATGAATAAAGAAAACAATATTATACAAAAAAATTTATTTTCATGACATGAAAGATTTCTATTTTGACATTTTTTTTTCTCAGGTTTTTATTTTGACGAGTTGTTTTCTAAATTTATAAATAGCTTATTTATAAAATACTTAACCTTACCGGGCTTATTTATTTTAGACAAACTTTTCTCACAGTGAACTGGCGTAACAATCATAAAAAAACTACTAATCCCTTATAACAATGTCTTTTTACCTGAAAAAGTAGAACTTAGTAACTTTTTTAACTTGTTATTATACTCTATTAATTTTAGTATTTTCTTCTTTTTAATTTTCTTCTTTTTAATATAATGAACTGTACTCAGAATGTTTTTTTTATTAATAATAGTCAAAAAAATTTGAATATTTTCTTGTCTTTATACAAACAATCAAATTTATTTAATAACCTTTGGTACTTAAACTACATAGAGAAGCAGAATGTAAGTTTAATGTATTTAAGCGAGCACGGTATTTTGGTAGATAAGAGTGTTTATTACAATAAAGACAGTATTATTTATAGTGCCGCTAAAGACAGCATTAGAAATAAATTATCTCACAGTATTATCTCTACAAGCAGAAAAATTTCTCATATAGACTATATAAATAACCAGCTCTGGTCTTTAAACCGAATAGCTTACTTAAATACAAATTTTTACAGTGTTAAAAAATTACTTTTTACTAATAGAGTTGTTAAGGAGCCTAGAACTTTATTAAACAAAATACATAAAAATATAGGTTTTGTCAATGAAGAAGCTGACTTTATTAGCTATTGATATAACCCTATTAAGTATAAGTATAATAATAAAAAAAATAATACTTTAGTTTTATTTCGTAATAACTTCAATAGAATTTTGATTAACAATCTAATAAACTTATTTTGTCAAAGTTATTTACGTATATTTTTTAATGTTTTTAGGCATTTTACTAAATTAGTTAGTAAACGTATTATGCTTTTGTATTTAAATGATTACAACTTTTTTAATTGTTTTATAAAAAAAAAATATAATAATTTTACTATAAAATGGTTTAGAAAATTCTCGGTTATGTCAGATGATTCAACTAATAAATTATTTCTAACCAATTATATAAGACCAACAATGTTAAAAAAAAACTTAAAATTAAATTTAGTAACTTCTTATAGAAAAAAACAAACGTATATGTATAGTTGGTTATATATGATTTCAATACAAGAAGTGTTAAAAAATATTGATTTAAATTTATTTTATATTATAAAGTATATATATTTAATGCGAGGTAAACGCTACCAAAGAATATTTGAACGATCGAGAAAGCTAAACTCTGGTTTACCAATTAATAATAAAAAACTTATGGCAGAGGTCGTTAATGTGTTTTGTGTCAGTATGCGAACAAAGGATCCAAAATTTATTTTTGATTTTCTATTTAAATATTTTAATACAATGCATTTTAGGATGCAGTTTAGATTCGTATCATTTTTAAAAAGTTTTATAAGACATAATTTTGTGTTATTTAAAGACTATTATAGGGTAAGGGGTTTAAGGATTTTAATAAATGGTAAAATTGGTAAAACCGGTAGTGTTCGAAAAAAAAAAATTTTACTTAGTTTTGGTAGGGTAGGGTACGCAAATTTACGCCTCAGGATGGACGAGAGCGTCGGTCCAATGTTTACTCCTACAGGGGTAATAGGTGCACGAGTTATTATAACTTACTAATGCGTAAAAATATTCATACGTATATATTGTTAAAACTTCTTGTATTAAAAAATAATTTTTTATTTTTTAATTATCTTTCATTTATACATAATATTAAATATTTTAATATAAGTTGAATATTAGCTATTACCTCTAATTTAGTTGTTTTTAATATGAATAAAAGATTTAATGTCCGCATTTTGGATAATTTACTACCACTTGAGCTATCTATAAAAAATGCTGTTATTACCGAAAAACCTATTTACTTTCTACCTATAGAGGAAAACATTAGTGACGCAAAACTTATAAACATATACTTAAATAACTTTAAGCCCTTAACAGACGTGGAACTTCTGCTAAATTCCAGAAAATTTAGAAATGTAAAGAGATCAATTACCGCTAGTTATAATCCGTCGCTGCTAATTTGTATAAATTCGCTTAAAAATTTTAAGGTAATGTCAAATATTAAAACTTTAGGAATACCTATAGTGGGTTTAGTTGATAAAACTACCGTTGTCTCACCTTTTGAAATAAGTATTTACGTTCCGGAGATAAACCACTACTTCCAATTTTATTACTTTTTTTTAATATTTAAGTTGATAGTTTATTATAAAAAACTTTACATAAGGTACTTAATAAATAACTATACAAATTTTAAATTAATTTATCTAAGAAAACTATGGCTTTTAAAGTAATTAATATAATTTTTACTTACTCGATAGATAACAAAATTGATAACATAGACAGTAAATACATAAAAAAATTTAAAACAGATCTTTTTAAAAGAAGGGTTTTTAGACTATTACAAAAGTGTAGGGCGAGAAATTTAAAAAAACGATTGTTTGCCCTTACTACAAAAAGACGCTGGCGTGATTATTTTTATAGGTACAAACCTATAAAGATATACTTGCGATTTTCCATAAAGCGAAGGCTAAAGCGATATCGGTGGTCCACATTGAAGAAGTTTAGAAAATTATTTTGATTATCTGGTTTATTTATATTTTTGTTTTATTTTAAGATAGCATTCGTCTTAGACTTTTATTTTTTTTTATTACAAAGATTTTTTGTTTATTCTTTTAACTTAAATTATAAATCGCAACTAAAGAATTATTTTAGTAGAGGTAGATACATCTTTGAGCATATGCTTTTAAAAACATTTTTATTTAAAAAAAAAAATACAGTTATAGTAATAGGTTCTAAACAACATTTACCCGTTAATTATAACAATCATCCTTTGAAAATTTCGGTGTTTTCTAGTTTAAAAAAACCCCTTTTTTATGAAAAAAATAGGCTGATATATAATGATTCAACCTCTCATTTTTTATTTTTATTAAAAAATTTTAAAAAAAGTAATCTGTTTACAAAAACTGTTATTAGTAACACAGATTTTTTTGTAAAATTAAACATTAAAAATTGTAGTTATAACCTATTTGCACCCTCTAAATTAAAAAAATTATCTATCTCCCGCAAAATTAATATAACTTCTCGACAAATATCTGTTATAAAACAAGTCAGACTAAAAATATATAATTTCTATCATAAAAAATCACGTAATTATAAAATTACTAAATTCTTCTTAAAACTATCAAATAATGTAAACTTATTAAATTGATTAGTAAATTGAGAGTTTAAACTTATTAACGTTGTTTTACGCTCTAAATTACTTAGGAGCTATCAGCAAGCACTACACTTTATAAACTATGGTTATATTTTTGTTAATAGCATTGTAGTAATTAATTTAGCTTTTTTAGTTAAGCAAGGCGATGTTATACAAATACCTATAAATAAGCAATGATTTATAAATGACAGGCTTCATACAAGTTATTTTAATACGTTCTTAAACGATCTTAATAAATACATAAAAAAAAAACGCCTTCTTTCTAGTAAATACTTTATTAAATCTTCTAAAAATGAACAACCGTGGTTGGTAGAAAATTTAAGGAATTTTTCTAAAACTCCTACCTATATGGAAGTAGACTATAGTACTCTTTCATTAATTATCTTAAAAAATACTGTAAATGCGGATGAGGTACTACCGATATACACGAATTCCTTTAAACCTTTAACTTCAAGACTGTATAATTGACGCTATTTTTATTAAAATAATCGAGATGAATAAAGACTTGTTTAATTATTGAAAACCTGATGTAGCACTTAATTTAAATAATGCTAAGGAATTGAAAAAATTTAATATTAATTTCGGGCCACAGCACCCAGCATCCCATGGTGTTTTAAGAATGATTCTTCAGATGAGAGGAGAGGTCGTAGAAAAGATAGATACTCATATAGGTTTATTGCATAGAGGTTCTGAAAAGTTAATTGAAGATAAAAATTATTTACTTGGTTTACCTTATTTTGACAGAATGGATTATGTTTCTGTTTTGTCGCAAGAACATGCTTATTGTTTGGCTATAGAATCTTTATTAAAAGCTAATAATTATCAAGCTGAATATGTTCAGGTTAGAGTTATTTTTGATGAATTAACTCGCGTGTTGAATCATTTATTAGCTGTCTCAACTCATTCACTTGACGTAGGTTGTATGGCACCTATGTTTTGAGCTTTTGAGGAGCGTGAAAAAATTATGGAATTTTATGAACGCGTATCGGGTGCTCGAATGCATGCCGCATTTTATAGACCTAATGACATTTCTATAAATTATATAACAAACGAGCTTATTAGAGATATTCTATTGTTTTCACGTATGTTTTTAAAACGATTAGCTATGATTGAAAATAAGTTACAAATGACTAGTATCTGAAAATATAGACTAGTTAATGTAGGAATTTTAAGTAAGCAGTTCTGTAATTCATGGGGGTTAACGGGTGTACTAGCGCGTTCTGCTGGTATTTCAAGAGATATTAGGTTGTCGTACAGTGAAACATATGCAAATTATTATTTTTTAAATGTTAGAAGTTTTATAGGTTCTAACGGAGATTGCTATGACAGGTATTTAATTAGAATGCGAGAAATGGTTGAGAGTATTCATATTATTTTACAGGTAGTGCAGAAATTAAATATAACTTATAATAAAGTTAACTTTAAAAAAACATCTTGAAAAGCTTCTAATATATTTACAAATAATTTTTATAATTATTTAGACTACTCAAAACCTGCTACTGTAAAACCAATGAGAAAATCAAATCAGCTTTCTTGGTACGTAAGCATGGAGGAGGTTATAAATCATTTTAAATATTATAGCGAGGGAATTACGGTTCCTAAGGGCTTAACATATAGAAGTGTAGAAGCTCCTAAAGGTGAGTTTGCTGTTACATTAGTCTCAGATGGGACAAATAAACCGTATAGATGTAAAGTTAGATCACCAGCATATTATCATTTACAGGCTATTGCACCGATGATGCAGGGCCATTTTTTTGCGGATCTTGTGACAATAGTTGGTTCGCAAGATTTAGTTTTAGGAGAAATAGACAGATAATGAAGCAAAGCCTAAAGTACAATTTACCACCCTTAAAGCATAGAAAAATTATAAAAGAATATATTAATAGAAGGTTATTTTTAAAAACTGAATTTTTTTATATATTTTTGAAATTTTTATTAAAAAATAAGTATATTAATAAACAAACTCGGGTTCTTGCTATTTTTTATTTAGTTAGTTATTACAAAAAACAATCGAAAACTAGGTTGTCAAATATTTGTTTGTTTAGTGGGCACAGAAGAAGTGTAAATACTTTTACAAATTTAAATAGAATGTCTCTTTTAGAACATTCTAATAAGTTATTACTCCCGGGGTTTCAGAAGGCATACTGATAATGTTTTTGGCAAATAAATATATAAATACTTTAAATGCTATAAAGGTAGCTTATAATAGTAGACTAAACACCGTTATTGTACCTTACAATAAATTGCTGATTAATTTATTAAATAAATTTGTAGACATAAATTATGTGGTCTCCTATACAATTCAGGGCAGTTCTTTAGTCATTAAATTGCATGATAATAAAATAGTTTACTGAAAAAATGCAAAGATTGTTTCTACACCATCAAAAAAATTCCATATTTCTTACAAAAAGTTACACTTGTTGACTAGATACGACTTTAGCACAATCGTTATTTTACATACGTCCCAGGGTTTATTAACAAGCCATCAAGCTATTAAAAACAAAATTGGCGGTCAACTTTTGTTTGTTTTTTTTTCATAAAGTAATTGTGTTTAGGTATAAAAATGACCTCTTTTATACATTAAAAAATGGTTTGGAAGACTGGTTAAACATATTTTTTTATTCTAATTTTTTTGTTTACGCTTGATTTTCATTAAATTATTTATTTATTCTGTCTATATTAATTATATTTTTTTTATAAAATATACGTGTTTAATAAAATTTACAAGTTTTTAAAAAGTAATATTATGTCTCCTTACACAAAAAATAAGTGTAGAGTCTGGTTGGCAAAGGATATTCGTCAATATAGAATAGACTATTTTAATGTTATTGCGACATCTATGGGCCGTAATTGACCATGAGGTGTTAAAAAATATGATTACGATTTTATACAGTTAAAAAAGGTGTCTCGTTTAGCCTTACACACATTTTTAATATACTGTTTTTTGTATATTGTCTTTTACATTTAATAACGTACTGGTGATTAATATATACTTAAATGGTGACTTATTTAGCTTTAATTTAACAGAGGTTTGATTTTACTTCTCGTCTCACATAGTTTTTTCGATGTTATTTGCTGTTCATTATTTTTTGTTTAGAATAACTAAGTACACGAATGACAGATTTAACCGTATTTTAAAGAACTTTAGATTACCTGAGTCTTCAAGAACTGTGTTAAATACACCTAAAACTGTTTTTTTAGCAAATTTTTCTATGGAAAAACGCTTTAATGCTTATTTGAGTAGTTGTTTAAAATACTAATTTAATGAAGTCGAGTACATATAAATTAATTCGTAATATAAAATATAAGAGTATAAGAAAGACTATTAGTTATTTAAACATAAGTAATGATCTTTTTTGTTTTAATGTAAGTAATGAAACTGGTTCGCATTTTGTCTCTACTAATCATTTACTCAGATTAAGCTTATTTATAAGAATTTGCAAGTTTTTTAAAAATTATCGTTTTAATTATCAAATGTTACTAAAAATATTTTACTCTCGTTTTTACAATATTTGGCTTTTATTTGTATTCAGTGGCAAAAGAAATTTGTATTACTTTATATTAAAAAATACTATAAAGTTATATAAATCGCTTTTTTTAAATAAAAGAACTTTAAAAACTATCACGTCTCTTGTACAACCTAACCATTTTTTAATTGACTTACCGCTATCTGCCACAGGTAGAAATGTAATGAAAATGTCGTCTATAAGACAATTAAATAGTCAATTTAAAAATAGATCTTATAGACATAAAAAAATTATAAACAATCTAACTATTAATGATTTTGGAGGCAACTTTTTTAGTATTCATTTTATTAGAACACAGCGTAGGTATAACAAACGCAGATACTCTAGAGTTAGAGCTTTTTCCAGACCATCATTTTTTGCTGGTATATCCTTAAGCTCTATGATGGTAGGGAGCTTTTGAAATGGTTCTATAAAAAATGTTGACTGACTAACTGCTTGACCCGTGGTTATCGATGTAAATCTTATCTTGTTTATTTTTTTATGTTATACTTTTTTTAGACTTTATCGTGTTTACTATATAACTGTATTTACTAGAAGACGTGGTAAAATAAAAATTGTAAACGCTTTAAATCGTATTTTTACTACTGTTAGCTTGAAGAACATATTTAAAAGATAATGATTATCCGCATTAATTTTAAAAAATATTCTAGACTAAATACGTTTCAAGTTCGTTCATTTTTAAGATTACTTGTTATTGTCTGACTTTCCAGAAAGTACTTTGACCGTTTAAAAATTAAATTATATAGGAATGCTTCATACTCTAAGTTTCATCCATTAGTTAAGGGTCCTAAATGTCATAAACGCGGAAAGGACATTTTAAAATATACTTTTAGCCAAACTTATATTATTATAAACTACTATATTGATAAAGAGCTGGAGGTTAAACATAGCTACGCATATTTTATTTTTATGAACGATATATTTAAAAATTTTTCCACCTCAACTTATTATCAACATAGGTTTGATTTCATAAATAAAGTTAACTGTTTTTTTATAAAGTATATGTGCTATCAATATTATTATTAGTGGCTATACTAAGGAATATAGTAAACATGAATATTGTTTACGGTTTTACGTTTTTTTTCTTATCATTTTTGTTTATGTTTTTACAGGTTTTATTCTTTACGACCTGTGAGCGTAAGATTTTAGCTTTAACTCAAAGACGGGTTGGCCCCAGAGTTGTAGGCGACAGAGGTCGTTTACAGTATTTTGCAGATGCCTTAAAATTAATTACGAAAACTTACACTAGTCCTAGAAATATAAACTCTATTTTTTTTCAAGGTTCTGCAATAGCTGTTTTCTGACTGAGCTGATTTAATTTTAGCAATTTAACTTTTTGTAGTGGCGAGGACATCTTAGAGGTTGAGTATAACATTTTTTTTGCTATTTGCTGTTCGTTAGGTTTTAGCATCGCTTGACTAGTAGCAGGATGAGCTTCTGTTTCAAAATATGCTATGTTGGGTTGTGTAAGAGCTGCTATTCAGATTATTTCTTATGAATTAATTACTAGTGCAATTTTTTTAAATTTATTTATTATAACTGGTACTACTAACTTTGAGCTTTTTATAGATCAACAGGAGTATTTTCCTATCATGCTGTTTTTCCCATTGCTTGGTATCATGAATTTTATTGCAGCCCTGGTCGAGACTAATAGGCCACCGTTTGACTTATCTGAGGCTGAGTCTGACTTAGTTGCCGGTTATAACGTTGAGTACGCCGGTATCTTGTTTGGTTTATTTTATTTAAGTGAGTACGTAAATTTATTTACTAATGCTTTTATAATTGTAATAATATTCTTTGGTGCTTGGTGAAATATATTAAATTATTTAGATAACTTAATAAACGTTGTTTGTCACTGTTTTTTTACTAATCAATTTATAATTGAATACAGTAGAATTTTTGATTTGTCTATTACTTCAGGATATCTCACTCTGATTAATGAATGATATGTTCCTTATTGAAGAGCAGTATATCGCGGTATGATGATCTCCTATATTAGAGGGATGTTTGGTATCACTTATGACAGCGTATACTGGTCAACTAGTATACATTTTCCTTTTAAGCTTACAACTGAAGGTGTAGATCTAAATTTAATTAATTGAAATGCCACAAGAATAAATAATTTTACATTTGCACCAATAAGCACCTCTGATGTTATTAAAAATGTTTTACCGAATCAGTTAGTAAATCGTGATATTATTAGGTTTAATACATTTGTTGGCTATACGGATATTTGAACTTATGCTACTGACCTAGCTAAAAAAAAGTTGCCTTTCGACGATTATTATATTTATACTCCGGAAGAGCAGATTGCGCGAGATAAGGAAAAGGCTTGGGCGAAATACTGTCTCTCAATTTGACATAAAATTGTAAAAAATGGCATGAAATTGCCTGAGGATGAACCAGAACTATCAATGTCAGAGAGGTTTGAAGAGATCTATTGTTGATAAGTGGGTTCTAATGATGGGTAGTAATGCCAACTGTTAAAGCAACATCTTTATTACTATGACATAATTATTATTTTTAAACTTTTTTACAGTTTCGTAATTTTATTCTCAGTTATATTAACTGTTTTTTTGTTTGTTTTTAAATTAAGCCGTTTTTTACAATTTGATAACAACAACCTCGTTCTACAGTTTAAGAGTTATTTACTTTTTTTTACAAATTTAATGTCTATTTTTAGTTTTTTTACTATTTTTGCTGTTCAAATGTTTTGATACAATTATATTTTTGTAAACGTTAATAGTCTAAATAACATAATATTTTTTTATACCCCGATAATTACTTTTAAATTATTTTCTAATAATTTGTTTTTATTTTCAATCACTAAATTTAATATTTTGTTTTTTTCACTATTTTCGTTACTGTATCCTATAATAATTTTGTTAATGGGCATAGACTTTAACTCAAATCAACTAAAAATGTACATTTATATGTATTTTGTATTTGTTTTATCTTATATTCTTTTAGGTTCTGAAAACATAATTGTTTTTTATTTTACTTATGAAATAATTTTAATTTTAGTTTTTGCTGTTATGTATCTGTCATCTAATTCAAGAGGTGGTATAGAAGCCACACTATTTTACGCTGGTTGGGCTATTTTGGGCTCTATTCTTGTCGGTATAGGCTTAATCTTATTAATTTTATTGACTGATGAGGTTTTTTTTATTAATTTAGTTAAGAATAAGTTGACCTCTAACGAAATTTATTATATATATATGTTGTTATTTTTTGGTTTTGGTACTAAACTGTCTACTTGACCGTTCTGATATTGATTACCTAGAGCTCATGTGGAGGTGTCGACAGGTGTTTCAGTGTTTTTAAGTTGTATTCTAATTAAATTATCGTATTTTTGTTTATTTAGATGCCAGTACGTCTTATCGTCTGAAATCTCATTAAATATTTGTTTAATTGTTACTTTTTTAGCAGTTATAGACATTGTATTTAGATTTTTTAATTTAAGGGATTTAAAGGCAATAATTGCGTATAGCTCTGTTTTACACACAAACCTTTTACTAAGTTTAATTCATCTCGATAATTTTAAAATTGTTAATTCATCAATCATTTATGTTTGGGGTCATTCTTTAGCTACAGCTAGTTTATTTATATCCGTTAATTTAATAGAGATGCGTTACGGTTCTCGTAACATTATGCAAGTTTCCGGGTTATGGTACACGTCCCCTGCTATTGCTTATCTTGTTTTATGAAGCATTTTTTCTTTTATAGATTTGCCAATTACAATTTTTTTTTGAGGTGAGCTATGGCTTTGAACTATTTTATTTAATGCGTTGCCTGTTCTCTCAGCTCAGCTAATTTTTTTAGTTAATGTTATTTTTATTAGCATGTTTTTTAAAATATGGTGAGGTGTTTTATTTGGATCTCCCTCTGTTAATGTTAAAAAAATTAGTTTAAACGAATATAGAGAACTATACTTTATACAATTTACCTTGCTTTGACTACAGCTATTAATGGCTATACAACCTTCTATGCTAACTTCGTTGGCGGGGTATATTATTTAATGTTTGTACTAATTGTTAATTTTGAATTGTTAAAAAGTAAACTACTAATAGCGTTTGCCCCTTACTACATTCGATTATCATTAATTGGCGGTTCAATTGTACTGTGGATTTATGCCATTCAAGTTTTGACTGGTTATTTATTAGCAATGATTTATCCTTGGTTGTTTGACCTAGGTATACCAGGTATGTTCATATTATGGTGAGAGACTACTTCAGGCTCAATTTTGTCACGAATTCATGCTGAGGTCGCAAATTTGGTATTTTTTACTTTATACTTGCACATATTATATAAAATGTGAGTTCAAGCCTACCAAGCCGAACTTGACCAAACATGATTAACTGGTATTTTAATTATGGCTTTTACATATGTTGCTGGTATTACTGGAGCTATTATGCCGTGTTCTATTTTAGGTGAGGTAACTGCAACTGTTATAGGTTATGCTATAAGTTCATTGACTTTTGTGAAATTTGACTTTTTAGAGACGCTGATGTTACCCGGTTTAGGTTTAACAGACGAGTCTTTATTTCGAGTTTTTGTATTACATGCGGCCTTTCCATCATTAGGTTTGATAGTTGCTATAGATCATATAGATAATTTACACAGTACTGAATATACAGACGAAGACGAAATGGATGTTTTATTTTTATTCAGGCATGAGTATTGAAATGAGTTTATTTGACTAGAGTTTGGTTATTGGTACGAAATATTATTTATTTTTTTATTTTTTAGATTTATAACAGACTTCTTTTGACCCTCTTATATGACCGTTACTTATTCATTATCTAACTTCGAGTATTGACCATTAACAGAAGATATCGATTTTGCTCTTGCAATCCCCCATTGATACTTACGACCGTTAATGGGTTCTCTGGTTTTAATACCTCACCATTATTTAGGATTCTTTTACGTTATTTTTTTTTTCATTTCTTTATTTATTTTACCGTGAACTGAAGATCATAAAAGTATTTGTTTTACTGAAACTATTAGTGATTTTATATATGTTAGATTGTCACTAGATTTAAATTATATTGTAACATTTATCTTTTTCTTGTTTGTTATGTTATTAATTTTTTCGACCGCTATTGTACCTACAGGGCGTTATTTCGTTTCGTTGGGTAGCAGTGAAGCTCTAGCTTATGCATATTGATTTCTTATATTTTATTTACTGTTTTTTTTAAAACTTGGTTTATATTTATTTTTATCTTTTTATTTTTATAGCTGTTAATGTTTTCATTTATTTTATATTTTATTTTTATTTATTGAGTTTTATCCACATTAACTTTAAAAAGTAGCAAGCACTACTTTTTTCAATTTTTTTTATTTTTATTCATAGTTCAGAGTTTAGTTATTATTTCCGCTATTGAGACTCACTCGTTCGTTTTATTAGGTTCACTGCACACAAAATATTTTTGATATATAAATTTAATTATATATGTAGTTATATACATATATTGACTATCAATTAGCTTAGTTAAAACATTTCCAAATATTTTCACAATGGAGTGGTGGGAGACATTTCATATATACAATTGGTGGTGTTTTTTAAGAGCTGCGTCTAATTCTAAACAAATTATAACTAATAGTGAGTGGTTAAAAAATCAGCAAAGTAGTCGTGATATTATAGATATTCAATACGTATTAATTATAAAAAATTTAATAAAATTTTCATGTTATTTTTTTTTTGTATACTTATTAGTTTTTTGTAGGAGCGTAGACTCAGAATATCTGCTGTTTAAACTAGATTTTTTTATTTATACATATTCCTTATTTTTGCCTTTATTTACCTTTGTATATTTACTGGTAGCTTCTATTTTTTTTAAAAAATTACGTTTAAAATATTGACTTATGTTCTTTTCATTTTCAGTAGAGCCTAGGTTTGTTGATAAGGCTGAATTTGACTCGAATTTTGGTTTTATGTTAAGTCTGGAAGACTTAACAGAATATCAACTCTATTCAAGCAATATGATGTACTGTAAAAACCCCGCTTCTCATAAAAAATCAGTAAATAACCACTATGATCTAAGTTTGAGTGATACTACAAATTCTTCTAGACTAGTATGGAATGACATGTGGTGAGACTGCAATACTTATTACTTTTCACGTTTATATAATACTAAGTTAACTAAAAAATATGAAAATAATAATTAAATTTGGTTACTGTTGTTAGTATATGGCCACAAAAAATAAAGATAATGAAGTATATGAAAATAAAAAAAACACCACTAATAAGTCAGTAACCGACAAAAATTTTATAGATGAAAAAAATTTGGTTATTAGACATGACAATATAAATTTAGAAAATTCAGCTAAACAACCCCAAACTTCTATATCTAAGGATAACAACGTTAAAATTAAAAAAAACGCTCAAAATATAGAAGATGTATTAATTTTTAGTGAAGAGGTTGTCACCACAAAAAAACCGAGTTTCATAAATCAATTTCTAGAGTACCGAAAACGTAACCTTGAATCTAATAAAGAAACTAACGCATCAGTTGATACTAATACTTTTAATGATCAGTTACGCACAGCTGACAATTTATTGACATGTACTCCTAATAAAAAATTAGACTTTTTAGATGAAAGTGGTTTTTATATTTCTAGATATCGCGATGTATCTGCCCCCGATAATTCTCTTCGTGGTTACTCAGGATATGAAGCCGATATTGAGGATAATCCTGAGTCAATGTTTTTATCAAAAACTTGGAATTATATCGAACCACCTGTTTTATTTTGTAGTTACGATTTACTTATAAAAAAAAAAAAACGTTTTTTGTACAATAACATTATAGCGGTCAGCACAAATTTTTTATTTCTAAATTATATAAATTATCTATTTTATAGGCATAGCTGAATGCTTATGTACCCAGATTCTATAAAATTTAAGCTAGCGGCTAGAAAACATATTTTTAAGCTAAATAAATATAAAAATTCAGTTTACTATTCAAGAAGAGTGTATTTTGACATTTCAGGCTCAAGGGCCGTTGTACAATTGACATCTCGCTACCGAAATAAATTTTTCACGTTTTTACGTAAAAACTTACATTTTAATCTCTCCGTTGGTAGAGTTTCTTTTTGAAAACTTAAGAAAACGGTTTATAGTAGGGTTTTAAATTTTTACAATGTTTTTTTTCGCTGTATTATACCCTTTTTAAGTCGTAGGTTCACTATTTTATTGTACAAGTTGTTGCGGGACTGAAGTGGTGACTTGCAAAAGTTTAACGGTGCTGTTCTTAGGGCGAAACGTAAGCGTAAGATACGTAGAGCATATTCTATATTTAAGGTTGTTATTTTTCCAAAAATAATTTATGGGTTTATGCGTTCATCAAAATATCCTGTAAGAAAAAGATTCTTACAACGTCGTGCCTTTATAAAATATGTGTGTTTTTAAAGTACTATAAACCAACAACTTCTAGTAAAAGAGGTCGGAGAATTATAAAAAAAAATTTTAATATAATAAAACTTAGAAAACTTAGTAGTGTTTTGCGTAGGCCTAATGGGAGGGTTCAGAGTGGTCACCAGACCTTACGATCAAAAGGTGGTGCCAATTTTAACCACTACCGAGCTGTCGATTATCTTAGAACAAGATTAACCCTAGACTCGACACTTATTGCAATGGATTTTGATAATTACAGAACAGGTCATTTAGGTTTACTGCACTTTAAAAATGGGGCTTACAGCTATATTTTAGTTAGTGAAGGCACTCCGCTAAATTCTACTGTCAAGACCAGCTCTTCTTGCGTAGATATAAAAACAAATTTAAGTTGACGAGTACCTTTGTATTCAGTTCCCACAAAGACAATCATAAATAGCATTGAGACTAACCCTAACCAGGGCGGCAAATTAGTAAGGGCGGCAGGTACTGGGGCTAAGGTATTAAAAAAATTACCTAATAATCTAGTTTTGTTATCAATGCCGTCTAAAAAAGTTTTAAGAGTAAAAGCAAATGTTATGGTAAGCATAGGTAAGGTCTCAAACCCTTGGCATAAATTTGAGGTTTATAGTAAAGCAGGTTACTCCTACGTCTTAAACAAAACTCCTACTGTTAGGGGGGAGGCCATGAATCCTGTTGACCACCCGCACGGGGGGCGTACTCGCGGAGGTATTCCAAGAAAGAATCCTTGAGGTAAAATTATTAAATAATGCACTACAGCAAACGAGTGTGAACTATTATAAAAGATGTATATACTTATAAAAAGGCTAGAGTCTCCTTATATAATGACTTCTGTTTTACAAGTAGCACAGGTATCCCTAAAATATTAAAAAATTTGAACCAAGTTAATATACATAGAGGTAAAAGTATTAAAGAAATTAAGGATTTCCAGCAATTGTACGGTTTTAGAATAAAATTTTTAAATAAAAATGGGCCAAAAAATTAGACATCTAGTTTACAGAGGTGGTTTCAAGCAACCATGAAAAATTCAACAATATGATAATGTTAAATACTACAGTTCATATTTTTTAAAGTATATTCTCTTAACTGAGTTATTTGAGTTCATTTCTAAAAAAAATTTAATAAAAATAGTTTTTAATGAATATTTTAAGGGTGAATCTTTTTTTTATGAAGACATCAAATTTGACGTTTTAAAAAAAAATATTAAAAATTATGAATTACAAACTGTTTATAGTTCACAGTTGTGATTGCTAAAGTTATCTAAATGACAAATTATACATCTAAATATTTTAAAAATGAATATAAAAAAAAAAGTATGTAAACATATTATTAAATTTATTAGACTAAAAATGTTATTTAATACATTTAATAAAATTAAATTTTTTAATTAATAAATGAGTGACATGGTCCTTTATTTTTCAATGAAATTTGTATTTTTAATACAATTTTTAATAAAATTAAGTGGTAATTTTTTTTTTGAAATTTATTCTTGCTTTCATGCTATAGATGATATTTTGCATAGTTTAGCTTTGAAGTATAAAATTTTATGGCCTTTTTATGAAAAATTTTTTTTTAAACTTCAAAACCGCTCATTTAACTTTTATTCACGAATAATGTGAAAGCCGTCATTGAATATTTCGGACCACATATTTAACGTTCCTATATTTTTCGTCTTACAAACAATTTTTTTGGTTATTATTTCGGTATGGGCTCGTGCAGTGGGTCCACGAGTTCGTATGGATCAATTGTCTCAATTTGTTTGAAAAGACTTTGTACCAAGTTTAACGTTAATATTAATCTTAATATTAATTATTATGTTATTTTAGTTGTTATAGGTCTTTTTTTTTAATAATTAGTAACTGTTAATGGATTGAATAAAAATAAAATTTAAGTATTTGATAAATTGAGCTAGAGGTGGTTCATTCTGACCCCTAACCTTTGGTCTAGCTTGCTGCGCTGTAGAGATGATGCACACAGCTGTTAGTAGATATGATATGGATAAGTTAGGTATGATTTTTAGAGCTAGTCCTAGACAAGCCGATGCGATAATAGTTGCTGGAACTGTTACTAACAAGATGGCACCTGCTGTAAGACGTCTATACGAGCAAATACCTAATGCAAAATGAATAATTTCTATGGGTAGTTGCGCTAATGGTGGTGGGTACTATCATTATTCGTATTCTGTTGTACGAGGCTGTGACAAAATTATTCCTGTAGATTTATATGTACCAGGTTGCCCACCTACTGCAGAGGCTCTAATGTTTGGTTTAATATGACTTCAAAGAACTATAATTGATGATAATGCCAAAGTATAATCATAATTTATTTAATAACATAATTCTAAAGTTTTTTATAGTTTTTAGACTATGGAGCTTTTTTTTAAAAAAATTATTTAAATTTAATTTTTTTCTTATAAATTTTTTTCTTTATAAGAATTTCTTATTATATTTTAAACTATTGTGGCAAGTCTATTACTTTTCAGAGGTAATTAGAATAAACAGTAGCCTTATAAACTATAATTTATTAGCTTATTCAAACAATAGTTTAGTACACCAAAAGTTTGGAACATGAAATTATTACATAAAATGAATAAACGTTTATATTTAAATTATGCTGTGAATAAAAACTCTTCGACTAGTAAATTAATTTATTACTATTCTGAGTTAAATCCGTTCAGGACAAAACTTATAAAACGTTATAAAAACTTACGGCGTAAATTTGTTAAAAATTATTTTATACCAAAAGCTCAGATTTTTTTTAATATTTCGTCAATAAAATTATGACGAACTCTCTTAAAATACAGAAAGTATGGGCGTGCAGAAATACAAAAGTTTAAAAAATAAAACATTATTAAAAAAAAAAATTTTAAACAAAAATTTTAAACTAAAGAACTTTAAACTATTTTTTATAAAAAAATGTTAATATTTGATCTGGTTTTACTTTACTAATCTAAAAAGTTTAAATTTATTGGAGTTTTTTTTACAAATTACTTTATTTTATAACTTTGTTCAACTGCTGAGGCAAACGAATTTTTATTTTCTGTTAGCCTACTTTCTAACTTTTATTTTATTTGCCGGAGTTCAGCTGATTATTTATAGTCTAGATTTAGTAGCTATTATTTTATGAATAATATACGGTGGTGTTATCATTATTTTTTTTGTGTACTCATTAATGTGGGTAGACTTTGCTAAAAATGAGTACTACTCAAATACCTTTAAGTTATATTACTATGGTTTTATAAATTTATTAACTTTTTTTCTTTTTTATTTTTTAAACTTAGAGGAGGGTTTTGAATTCAATTTTTTGTCCTTTAGGTATTTTGACTTTTATTTATTATTGAATCAAAGTAACTTGGAAGAGCTTGAGGGTCTAGGTTGGGCTATAGTATATTTTACAACTTCTTTCTTTTTACTTTTGTCCTATTTTTTATTTGTTGTTTGTTGTACTGCTATCACTATTGTGATAAATTCTAAAAAAATAAAGTATAACACGCAAGAAGACTATGTACACTATTTTAAAAATTTTATAATAAAATTTAATTTTAATTTTTACAAGACACAAAATTTTTTTGTACAGGATTACGATTCTTTGTATAAAACCTATAACAATAATAAAATATTTAGAATTGATACTAAATTTCATGGTAAGCACTTTGTTTATAAAAGGGTGCAGAGTTAATCAGCAAAATTTATTTTTGTTTTAACTAACCCTACAAATTAACCTGTGAACATTTGTTTATATTCAATTATGAAACTTGAAACTATTGTTTTATTTTCATTCATGGTTCTTGTTAATTTTATTTTTATATTTATTTCCTCTAAAGATTTCTACTCAAAATTACTATCCTACAAAAATAAGTTTAACTCCAATCAAATCTTTTCTAAAGGTGCTAATACATTAAATAACTCAAACGTTAGTAACACCGTTAAACAAACATTCAGTAACTTCTATGACGGATATTATACCTTTTTTAGATTTATAAACATTTTTTTGTTGTATGCTGTATCACTGCAGCTAATAAGTAATGCTTACTATTACAGCTATGTTACTTTAAGCTACGGTTACTCAGTTCATTTATTTAATATTAGTTATATTTATAATCAGCTAATTTTATTGTTATTTTTTTTCACCCTTATAATCTTTAAAACGTTATTAAGACAAGGTTCGGTTAAAAATTTTGAGTATTATATTGGATTTTTTTTTTTTTTTTTTTGCTTATATCTTTATTTAAATATTAATAATATTTTACTATTAATTTTTTTATTAGAAGTACAGTCTACTGTGATTATATATTTAATATCTTCTTCCTTTAATCTTTTTAAAGGTAATTCTCTAGAAACGTACACTAGGTTAAATAGCATAAATTCCCAACCAGTGTGGTATTTTAATTCATTAATCTATCAATTTTGGGTTTCATTTATTGGAGCTGTACTTTTAATCTACGGTGTGTTGACTTTGTTTAGATTTGCTAACTTTGTGGAATGACTAAATTTAAACGTTTACTTTTATTTTTTAACTTTTTCTTGATATCATTTATTTTCGTTGCAATATTTAAACATATGACTTCCGCTTATACTAGGTTTATTTCTAAAGATAGGTGTGGTACCCTTTTTTTTTTGAAAACCTGAGATCTATAAGAATCTAACGTCTACTATTTTATTTTTATATATGACAGTTTATTTATTTAGTTTATTATTTTTATTTATAGTTTTATTTAATAATTACTTTGTTTTAATAAAAGAGTGGTTTTATTTTTATTTATATATTATTAGTATTTTTACATTAGTTTTTATTAATTTATATTTATATTCTATAGTGGAGGTTAGAACCTTTTTAGCATACTCCTCTCTTACTCACTTGAGTTTTATATTTCTAGCTTTAAGTACTAATAGTTATGTTAACTCATCAACAGCAATATTTTATATTTTTTCTTACTTATATTACATGTTTTTTTTTTTTTGTATTTACTTTTCTTTGTCACGCAGCACGTTTTGGTATTTATCAGACTTACAGTATATAAATTCTAATATAATAGTGAGCTCATTTTTGGTATTTTTTGTTGGTTTAGGTGGCATACCACCATTTTTGGGTTTTTTTTCTAAATTGTCAGTAATAATTTTATTAATTTTTTCAGGTGATTATTTTGCTGGTGTATTGTGTTTAATAACTGGGTTTTTTGTAGCCTTCTTCTACTTACAGAATTATAGATTTTATGGTTATCAAAAAAAATATTTTAATTATAAAAATAAATTAATTATTATAAAAAATAATACAAATTTGTACTACTATTTAAGTTTTTTTATTATTACAAATCTTTTTTCTATTTTTTTAGTCAACGATTTATTTATTTTTGCTAATTATTTAGGATTTTTAATTTAATGGCGACAATAAATCAACTCATACGCAATAAAAGATTAAGAAAGGCTAAACATTGCTGGTCTCCGGCGCTTATAAGAAAGCCTCAAAGAAAGGGGCGTTTTGTAAAGATGGTAATAGAAACCCCTAGAAAACCAAATTCAGCGTTAAGAAAGGTCGGTAAAATATTTTTTTTTGGTGGAAAACGCATCGCAGCAAAAATCCCCGGATCAGGTTCTATACCTCAAAAGTTTGCAACTGTTTTGATACAAGGGAAGGGTTATAAAGATACGCCAGGTGTAAAGTATAAATTAGTTAGAGGTGCTTATGATTGTCTACCCCTATTCAGTAAAACTAAGCGTAGATCTATATATGGTGTGATGATGCCCGATTCTTATAAAAATTGAAGTGTAAAAAAGTATTTAGACGCAAAAAACCGTAAAGAGGATGGGTAGCATTGCTATTATAAGTGTTATAATTTCTATGGGTGTATTTGGCATTTTATTATTCTGAGGCTCCCTAGCATACTCATATTTTTTTTCAAGAACTGGAAAAAATTATAATTTTAGAGATTTTTACGAGTGTGGTTTTAAGTCTACATCAGATAATAGGTTGATGATTGATATTCAATTCTCAATAACTGGTCTAATTTTTTTAGTATATGAGATGGAGATCGTTTTATTCGTTCCTGTTTTGTTAAATAGTCAGGCGTTGTCGTTCTATTTAATCTTTATTTTGTTTTTATCATTCTTTATTTTAGGTTTAAGTTATTGATATGAGTGAGAACGCTACGCGTTAAATTGGATGTTTTAATTATTATATGACTTTTGCTTGATTAGACTTTATTGTTTTAATGCTACTTATTGTTATAATTAGCTTAACCTTTAGTAGCAATAATATTCTTAATATTTTAGTTATGGGGGAGTTAATTTGAATTTTAACTTACATTTATGCCTCAATGTTAAGTGTTACTTACGATTCTATATTTATTTTTGTCAGCGGTGTGTATATTTTAATCTTGGCTACTGGCGAGACAACTATAGGTATCTCTATACTAATTTTACGTATGAATATTTTTGGAAGTATATCAATGAATGATGCGTTGAAAACAAAAAATAATTTTTATTTTCGTAAGAAATTTAATACTTTAATTAATTCTAAAGTGGTGAATGGTAAATAATAATAATTGGGGTCGGCATATTGTTTTAGATATAAACTCGAATAATTTATTATCTGTAGAGCACCTACAGCATATTAAAAACAAGAATACATACTTACTTTCAACGCCTACATTATTTTTAAAGTTAGTGGGGCATAATACAAGAAGCGGTTTAAAATTAAAAACTTTACATATTTATTTAAAGTTAATTCAGATTTTTTTTAAATTTTTTAAAATTATGTCTAAACGTCGTAGACGTCGTGTTAGACGTTTTATTATTTTAAACGATTTTGAGTTTTTGTTTCAACGTATGTTAACTCTAAAGCAACTTATGCTAACTAAAAAACTTGTTAGAAAACGAGGCAGGCATAAAAAATTTGATTATAAATTTATACCTCTATATAAAAATAAGTGTATTAGTCAACTTATGTATTGATTACGCCTTTTATCCGTTAGATATAGTAGTAGAGCTTACTTAACCAGAATGTTTTATGTTTATTATGATTTTCTGTTCTTTAAAAAACACTCATATGTAGTGAAACTGCATAAATCATTACGCGGTGAATATTTTTTTAAAAAAAAAAAAAAATTTGTAAGTAGTCAACATTTAAAAAAAAAAATATACTTAGGTAAGATAAGTAAATTATAAGTTTGTTATATGAAAAGCGTGGAATTTTTTATTGAGTTACTATATAAAATAGAGGTACAAACATATACTCAGCAACTTTTAGTAGAAATTGTTTTTGATCATACTGGTTTTAGTTTTATGCTGATTAGTTACTATCAGTTTGTAATTTTTTGCGTTTCTTTTTTTAGAGTTACTATTAACATTTTATACATAAGTATTTTACCATTTATTTGGGAATTTTGAATAATTATACCGTTCGTGGGTTGAATTTTTTTCTGATTTACTTATATAAGAACTTTAAAATATATAATTTGATGGAGAGAACTAAATACTAAATTTTTCTCATCATACTTCGTAACTCATGAGTGACCTAAATGACGCGATATAGTATGTTTGTATACTTCATATTTTAATTTTTATACTAAAATGTTTAAAAATTTTATAAATTTACAATATTCAAGTTTGGGCACTTTTGTAAAAATCCCTAAAATACTAGAATTTACACATAACGCCTTTTTGTATACCCCTCATGCGTTTAAATACGGTAATCGAAAACAATCTTATTTTCGTAATTTTTTTAATTCTAAAAAAAAATATAATAACTGAATTTGAAAATGACGAAAATAGTTAATAGTCCAGTTTTAATTTATAAAACAAAACTAATTATTAGTAGTAATTACATATATCTTAAAAAATTTAATTTTGTGTTGCCGGTCTCTGTTTTTAGTTTTAGTGTAGAGATGGGCTCTATAACATTAAACTTTTTGGGTAAAAAATCTTTTTTTAAAGGAACATTTCTTATTTCTGCCTCATGGTTTACTAAAAAATTAAAATTTAAACATAAATTAAGTTGATTTTTTTTTAAACGTAGATTTTTGAAACTGTTTATTTATCAGATCGGTAAGAGTCATTATATGTTTCAGCCACTATCTGTTTATTTAATTAGAAAGAAAAGATATACTAAACCCAATTCTTTGATTTTTTTTGGCATAAACTGAGTTACGTTAAATATATATTGTCATAAAATTAAATGTGCGCTATCTATAAACCCGTATACGTTACGCGGTTTACGATTTGGTCGTCAACAATTATATAAACGTCAGGGAAAGGTTAGCAAGTATAGTGGTTTAAAGAGTAAAATCTTCTAACGGTTATTATTGTACTGATATGTGAGGCGATTTACTACTGTTAGAGTTATACCCGAGAAACTGACAAGCGTCGTTTTTTAGAACTACGCATCCTTGATTATTACAAGTAACACTATGGCATTATTGGTTTTGATATACATTTATTATTGCTCTTAACTTATATTTTATTTTTATTTTTAGAGCTTTGACTTATAGAAGAGCGGACGTTAGAGGTACTAGGTCAACTGGAGATAAACGTCGTCTTGCTTGACCTGAGATGTTAGTTATTATACTACCCTTTTATTGAAGTATTAGTGTTATTATCAACGCTTTTGCTTATTTAAGATTAATTGATGGAAATAATGGCTTTCCCGTTATTTCTGTACAAATCGCTGGTTATCAGTGAGGTTGAAAGTATTGTTATGGCGACACATTCTACCCACGTTATTTTTCATCCCCTGTACATGTTGGGCGTGATACACGCTTCATCCCCGGTGGGGCATTATTTCATGTACACCGAGATGAGCTATGAATGGCTGATAATGCGCCTAAAGCATATAAAACTAACGAGAGGGGTGTAGAGGTTATTGATTGACAAAAAACTATGGAGTTACGTAAGACTCATCATTTTGACAAAAAAATTGAAGGTGAAATTATGACAGAGATGTACTTTTCGAGATATTGACTGAAATATAGTGGTGCATTAGAGAGTGCGTTACGTAAACCCGTTAAACATTTTTTATTTCACTCCGGTTATTGGGTTTCTGGTCAAGGAATTGATCCGAACGTTAGCATGTGACAACAAGGTACAGATGAGTCTCTTCATTTAGTGAAGGATCCGTTGAGATTATTAAGGTCAACAGGAGCTCTAATACTACCTACTAGATCTAATATTCGTTTGATGTCTACTTCAGAGGATGTCACTCATTCTTGAGCTATGCCTGGAATTGGTTTAAAAATGGACTGCGTTCCTGGTCGTTTATTTTGTGCTTTTACTGTTTTATCTAGAGAGGGAATTTACTTTGGACAGTGTTCGGAGCTTTGTGGTTGAAATCATTATAACATGCCGGCAACTTTATACGCATTACCTATCGAGCATTTTATTATTTGATGGGAATTAGAGTTACATTCGGTTTTCCTGGACGACGTGTATAATTTTAGTGAATCTATATTAACAGGTTCAGAAGATGTTGAAAAATTAAATTATAGTTTACTAAACTCTAAGTATAAATAGTTTGTTATATATGTTGTATAGTTTAATTTTACTTTCTGTAAATTTTGTATACGCATGATTTAATGTCTGAGCGTTGGGTTATATTGGTGTATTTTATTGCACCTTTTTTAATTTACTTATTTCTATTTTTTTTTCTTGGTGGGAGCTTTACAATATTTGGATGTTTAACAACGTTGTTGAGTATGTTGGTTTTGTCTGAGCCGAGCTTGGTAACAATATTTTAGTATATTTCAATATTAGATTTGACTTTTTTGGTGCTGTTTTAAGTTGTGTGATGCTTAGTGGGGCGTTGTTTGTTATTACTTTTGTTTTAGTAGATATGTGAGATGACAAGGAGGGTGCGAGTTTTATTATAAATTTAGGTTTTTTTTTAATTTTCATGTTATTAATGACAAACGCCGGTAATCTTGTCGTATTCTATTTGGGTTGGGAGGGTATAGCGTTAACTTCTATTTTTTTGGTCAATTTTTGATCAGAGCGAGTCAGGAGCATAAAGGCAGCCTTTAAGGTTTTTTTTATTAATAAAATTGGTGATTTTTTTTTTTTAATTTTAATTGTATTACTTATTGGTACCGTTGGTGATGTAAATTTTGATGTTATAAATTCTAATATGTTTTTATTTTTAAATAATTATTTTAGGTTAGGCTCAATTGAGGTATCGTACATCGAACTGGTCGGAATTATCTTGGTTTTTTCTTCATGCGTTAAATCTGCACAAATAGGTTTTCATATTTGACTGCTTGAGGCTATGGAGGCGCCCTTGGGTGCGTCTGCTTTAATGCATTCATCAACACTTGTTGTAGCTGGTTTAGTGTTAGTGTTTAAATTAAATACAATACTAGAGCTGTCTGCTTATTGTCAAATTTTAATGTATTCTTTGGGTGTTATGTCTGCAACACTAGGTTCGTTTATTGCTTGTTTTCAGTACGAACTAAAAGTTATAATGGCGTACTCCACTATCAGTAATATGGGTTATTTATTTACATTATGTGCTGTGGGTAGTTATGATGCAGTTATTTTTGTAATGGTTGTTCATGCTTATATTAAAATTTTTTTATTTTTAGTTGTAGGAGGCATTATACTGCACTGCAATGGTACACAAGATATACGATGAATGGGTGGACTGTTATTGTACGTCCCAGGCTTGTTTGTGGCTTATGTCGCAGGGGGTTTGTGTTTAGTCGGTTTACCTTATTGAAGCGGTTACTATTGTAAATTTTACATTTTAAAGTCTATATTTTCTGGGTCTATTTTATTAAACGGCGGTAACTACATTTTGCTTATTTCATATGTATTAACTTTTTTTTATGTTTTTAGGCTGGGTTATTTAGTATTTTTAGGCTCAAAGAACGGACATCGTAAAATTTATAGAGTTAAACCTACTTCACTTTTATATTTGTATGATCTTATTGTATTAGGTTTTATAATTCTTTTTACCGCTTCCGTTTGAATTAATCTAATAGACACTAATTATAATTTTTTTGGTAGTGGGCTGGTGATAAATTCAATAAATAAACTTAACATTTTTTTTTTTGAGTTAACGTATACTTCGTTGTATCTATGGCTGTTAACTTATTTTATTATTAGTATTATAGTTTTCTTATGATTTGTGGTAGTTAATAACTTTTCGTGAAATTTTTTAAAGTATTGATTTTTAAATTTCCTCTTATTTATAATTTTATTTATTTATTTTATATAGTTTGTTATATGATACATAAGTATCTAGAGTACATTTTTTCTAATACTATAAAATATACAACTATACCTGTTAAATTTCAAAAAAGTCAAATATACACCTCCTTTAAAAGACTGACATTACTACAAAAATTTTTAAAAGTTTTTGTTAGAGAGTGGTGCTATACCACGAATCACAAGAAATTAGGGTTAAATTACCTACTGTTTGCTGCCATCAGTGGGTTGTTTGGAACTACCTTGTCTACCTTAATTCGTTTAGAATTATCGCAACCTGGTTCTCTAGTTTTCTCTAATAATTCAAATGCGTATCACGTAGTCATGGCTATGCATGCTATAATTATGGTTTTTTTTTTAGTTACACCTTTATTTTTTGGTGGTTTCGGAAATTATTTTTTACCAATTCATGTTGGAGCCAGAGATGTTGCTTACCCAAGATTAAATAATTTTAGTCTATGAATTCTACCCGCTGGTTTAATAACTGCCTTAAGGACTTTATGAGAGGGAATGCGTGTAAGTTCTCTCAACATAAATTATGAATCAACTCAAAGTAATATGGATTGAGTAAAATCAATATACAAAAATGAAATTTTTTTAGTTTACAACAGGGACAAGGACTACACTTTTAACGACTATACTTTTGAATCAGAACCTCTCAGCTGAGTTAACGTTATTGAGGAGACTACTTCTTTGAACGTTTTACACACATTCAATGAGTGTGGCAATTTACCGTTAACTAAAGACTCGTTAGCTAACTTATTACCTTACGTTAATAATTCAGCCGATCTGACTAACACTATGGCTGGCTGAACCTTTACTACACCATTTTCCCACAGTAGATTTACTGGTGCTCCTCTTGATTGAGCTTTTGCATCATTAATGATAGCAACCTTCTCTTCGATACTGACTATAGTTAACCTGATTGTTACATGACGTTATCTACGTGGTAGGGGTTCGAGATATCAAAAAGAGTTTTTCCCTATTATTTTAATTTCTATTTTTATAGCGTTAAGGTTATTAATTATTGTTTCTCCTATATTAAATGCTGGTTTAATTATGTTAATGGCAGATAGACATTTTTTTACCGCATTTTTTACTGTTAGAGCTGGTGGTGACATGTTATTATTTCAACATTTATTTTGATTTTTCGGACACCCCGAGGTGTATATTTTAGTTATGCCAGCTTTTGGTATCGCTAGTACTCTTATTCCGTATTATGTTAGAAAACCACTTGGTAGTAAAATGCATATGGTTTACGCAATGCACGCTATTGCTACAATGGGGTTCGTTGTTTGGGGCCACCATATGTATTTAGTTGGAATAGATAATAAAGCAAGAATTTTATTCTTTGTTATTACAGTTATGATTGCCTTACCAGCTTCAGTTAAGGTTTGTGGTTGGATTGTTTCATTGGTAAATAGTACTACTTATTTAACAATTGAGCTATTATTTGCGGTTTCATTTATTGGTTTGTTCGTTATTGGCGGTGTTACTGGTACTTTTTGTGCTCATGTTGCCACTGATATTATGTTACATGACACGTATTACGTCGTGGGTCATTTTCATGTTATGCTTTCGGGTTCATTAATGGCAATGTTATTTGCTTATATTTACTTCAATATAAGAGAATTTATGGGTTTGTACTACCCGTGATTTTTCCCATTCATACATTTTATTTGTCACTTGGTTGGGCACTTATTCACATTTTTGCCTATGCTGTGACTTGGTTATGCTGGTATGCCCAGACGAATTCAGGATTATCCTTGGGGTTATGCTGGTTGACATAGTGTAGCATCTTTAGGGCATACTATTGTTTTGGTAGGTTTACTATCGTTTTTATTCACTCTTTGTTTAGTTATATACTTGAAAAAACCAGCTGAATCAAGAAATAAGGGTATGCCATTTGTTTCTAATAGAATTTTATTTTTAGCACTGGATAAGCACTATGCTTATATGTCAAAATTAAAAAAACAACTTGTTGGTATGAAATTAGTAAGACAACACTTAGTAATTCGTAATGAGTTTATTTCACTATAAGTCTGTTATATGAAAACGAGTAAGAAACTAAAGTGACGGATATGGCTTTTATTTAGTAATAAATATATGTTAACTAGTCAAATGAATACTATTTTATTTTATGGGATGGCTACTTGAGTATTTGAGTGAACTTATGTTTTGAATTCAGGTATAAATTACTGAAGTTTTTCTCGCTTTATTTTTCCATTTAGAACGCCGTTTATGCTAATGTTAGTTTTTTCTTACTGAATTTATGTCTGGGGTATTTCTGTTTGACGTAGAACACAATATGGTAAGTTTACTAGAGGTGATAGAAAGTTGTGGGCTAAAGGTTTTGCGTCTTTTTGGGTTAGTGAATTTTCGACAATTGCTGGAATTTTTGCTGCTATTTGTTGAATGTCGTGGGGCCCTATTGCAATAATTCCTAGAATTTTTTTTGTACCAAAAAAAAATTTTTTAATTGAATTAACAATATTCTCTTACGTAGTCTGGATAATTTACATTATGCGTTTATGCATAAAATGACAACTATGAAAAACTCAATATATTTTAACTTGAGCGATCGTTGTTATCTTGTCTTATTTGATTTGACGAGATTTTATTTTGTTATATAGTAGAGAAGTTGTTACTGTTAATCAAGGTGCTCGTTGAAGAAACTTAAAGGTTGGTTCAATTATCTATTCTTTAAACAATTATTTATGATTAAAACATTACTATGGTAGTGGTAGACACATAGAAACCCCATTTGTACCCTTAAGCTCTTTGATTGATTTAAACTTTTTAACTAACCCATTCTCTACTATAAATTTAAATACTGAGTACGATAGGTACACACGTATGCCTCTTATTAAACCTAACGAATGGATGTTAAATGCGTTACCATGAAGTAATAATTTTTGAGCAAGGGGTTTTTTTAATATGACAATTTGAAAATCCTCAATTCATAACTTTAGAGACGTAGGTACGAATTCACTATTCTGCTCAACGAATGACTATAAATTTCCGCTACCTCTTGATTCTTGAGTTGCCCATCCTAGACGTTATGGTTTTATGCCTAAAAAAATTTCAATGTGGTATTTCTTAATTTACTTAAAAATATGACATCATTTGATTTTATTTATTTGGTGATTTTTATTATTAATTAGACTTCATGGTAGAAAAAAAACATCTTTTAATTTTTTATCATCTTGTTATTTTAATGTTTACTGTTGTTTTTTGATTGGGTTGTTAGTATATATATATCAATATTTAAAATACTGAGAGACAATACTAAAATTTAATCCTATGAGAGCACATTTCGTTTTTAAGACTAGGCTGCATATTATTACTATTTATTTTTGAGATCTGTTGTCTGACGGAGTTTACTTTTGAAGAAAGCCAAAACATAGTCTAATTTATAGATATTTTGAGTTTAGTAAGTATTTTGATTTATATTATACTCACAAACGTGAACTAGACATAAGATCTGATATTATTTATATAAAATTTAATTTATCGGTTGATCAGTTATATAAAAAAATAACTGAAGTAGAGGAGGCTATGGGTATTGAAGAAAAAGATGATCTTTGTGTTCAACTTTGCCGATTAGTTTAAGTTTGTTTTAGACCTGCATCGGGGGGATGTCTAGATTTTAAAAAAGTTTGCTAAAAAATAGCAATAACTTTATGTAAATATTAATTATTTATTATATAAAGATTAACTAAAATATAGTGAAGTGAAACATCTCAGTAACTATAAAAAAAAAAAATAACAAATGAAGGGTTAGTAGTGGTGAGCGAAACTCCTTAATAGATTTACGCTAAGAATTATGTGGAATATTAAGCTAAAAAGGGTGATAGCCCCGTATTGGCATTATATCTATTTTAGTAAATTGTTGAATGTTTCAATGATTGAAAATAGGAAAATCATTTCCTAAATTAAGTTTTTTAAAATCAATAGTGAACTAGTACCGCGAGGGAAAGATGAAAAGTATACTATTCTAGGTAAAAAGAACCTGAAACCCGTTGTATGAGTAGTTGATGCTTAAGCTACAACGTACCTTTTGCATCATGGGCCGGTGAGTTAATTTTACTAGCAAGCTTAATAAATAGTAGGCGTTTTTAACAAAATTTAGTTAGTAGAATTAGACCCGAAACCTTGTGATCTAGTTATGAGCAGGTGTAGTTATTTCTAACCGAAATACATACGACCGAACCGGTGAATGTTGCAATATTCTCGGATGACTTGTGACTAGGGGTGAAAGGCTAATCAAACAAGGTGATAGCTGGTTTTCCGCGAAATCTATTTAAGTAGAGAGTAATTTATTATTTAATCAGGTAGTTTAATTAATTAATAAACAGTTAACGCTGCTTTTATTTTTAATATATAAACAAATTGTTTAGAAAAAAATTACATTCAGTATTAGAGTGCAAAGATTCTAATACAAGAGGGAAACAGCCCAGATCGAAAATTAAGGTTCATAAATACTTATTTATAAATAAGATAAAAAGTATAAAATTCAAAAGGTCGGCATGGAAGCTGTCATCCTTTAAAAAAAGCGTCGCAGCTTATTGAATTATTAGTAATATATTTAGATTACAGTATACTGTTTATTAAAAATTTAGATGTAAATAAGTTACCGAAATTTCGAATATTGGTAGCGGAATGTTCTGTATTTTTTAGAAGAATTAACGAAAGTTAATTTGGAGAAATCAGGAGTAATGATATCGGCATAAGTAACTTTATAACGTGAGAAACGTTATTACCGTAAGTCATAGAGTTTTACTGCAAGGATATTCCACAGTAAGTTATACGACCCCTAAAAACAAAGCGAAAGCTTAATTATTTGATGGGTTATCTAAAGTGACAGTGTAAAAACTCGGGAAATAACTTAGATATATAAATCGTATTAAAACTGACTCAGGTTGACAGGTTGAATAAACTAAGGTAACGAGAGAATAATGTTGAAGGAACTCGGCAAATTAGCCCCGTAACTTCGGAAGAAGGGGTGCCAATTAGGCGTCACTAAAGAGGGGGTAGCGACTGTTTACTAAAAACACAGGACTTTGCAAAGTTGAAAAATGAAGTATAAAGTCTGACTCCTGCCCGGTGCTGCAAGATAAAAAAAAAAAGTTGTGCTTTTTAATAAATCCCAGTAAACGGCGGCTGTAATTCTGACGGTCCGAAGGTAGCGAAATTCCTTGGCGGGTAAGTTCCGTCCTGCATGAATGGAGTAACGACTTCCCCACTGTCTCCAACATTATCTCGGTGAAATTATAATAGTCGTGAAGATACGACTAGTATGCAGTTAGACGGAAAGACCCTATGCACCTTTACTATACTCTTACATTATATTATTTTTTAAACTGTCGAGAATAAGTAGTAGTTTATTCAACAGTGTGATACTACTCTTTTTAAAAAATAATATTTACTTAATATAAAAAAAAATAAGGAAATGTGTATGACTGGTAGTTTAACTGGGGCGGTTGCCTCCTAAATAGTAACGGAGGTGTAAATTTATCAACTAATTAAATATTCATATTTAATAAAGGGTAATACTTAGTTTGGTATAATATAAATAACTACAATTATTTATATAGCGCAAGCTTTTTATAATGACCCGATATAAAAAAATGAGATTTGTATCGATCAACGGATAAAAGGTACGCTAGGGATAACAGGCTGATAATCTTTGAGAGTTCTTATCGAAAAGATTGTTTGGCACCTCGATGTCGGCTCATCGCATCCCGGAGGTGCACAAGCTTCCAAAGGTTTAGCTGTTCGCTAGTTAAAGCGGTACGTGAGCTGGGTTAAGAACGTCGTGAGACAGTTTGGTCCTTATCTGCTGTATTTGGAGACAATAAATGTGAAAACTTTAGTACGAGAGGACCAAGTATTACTAACCAATGGTGTATCGATTGTTATAGTAACATAGCATGTCGAGTAGCTAAGTTAGGCAAGATAAATACTATTTAGTATGAAACTGACATTTGCGTCTCGAATAGATAAAAAAAAGATTATTTTAATGTTACAAATAAAAATATTGAAAAATATTGCGTTTAGTAATAGTTATATCTAACATATAGTATAAAACAATATAGTACTTTATTTCATAATTGAATAGGATTTGATTCTAGTTCTGGGTGAACGCTAGCAAGACATATTACACATGCAAGTTGAGCGAAAATTTACATACTGTTGAACGCGATAGTATTGATTTATTTTAGCAGCGTACAGGTGAGTAATATATGAGAAACTACCTAACTATAAAACTAAATATTAAGATAATCCCTTAACTAAGTTATAAAGTAGAAATATGCATGTAACAATAGATTGGGAGAACGTTGTTAGATGTGCTCATACAAGATTAGGTAGTTGGTAGGGTAATGGCCATACCAAGCCAGCAATCTTTAGCCGGCATGAGAGTGCGTTCGGCCACATGGGGGATGAGAGAAACCCTGCCCCTTCAAAGGGCAGCAGTGTAGAATCTTGGACAATTAGCGCAAGCTAGATCCAGTGATCTTGCGGGAATGCTAAGACGTAAAGTTGTAAAGTTCTGTCGAATAATGTAATAATGATTAATTTTTTGAAGAAGCACTGACCAATCATGTGCCAGCAGTCGCGGTAAGACATGAAGTGCGAGCGTTATCCACAATGATTGGGCGTAAAGGGTAAGTAGGCGGTTAACAAAATATTTTTAATGAATACAAAAAAACTATACTGTTATACTAGAATTTATAGGGGGATTATGGTACCTTTAGTTTAGAGGTAAAGCACAATCAGACTAAAGAGACCTCCAACGGCCACGGCAATAATCTACTATAAATTGACGCTGAGGTACTAAAGCATAGGTATCAAATAGGATTAGAGACCCTAGTAGTCTATGCTATGAATAATGAGTATTTTATGCATATTAGTGCATTTAGCTAACGCGCAAATACTCCGCCTGGGGAAAAAAACCGCAAGGTTTAAACTTAAAGAAATTGGCGGGAATTTAGCTTAACGGTGGAACATGTGTCTTAATTGGACAATACACCAAGAACCTTACCAATATTTTTTATTAAACTAAATCTAAGTTTTTAGTTTATTTAATAAAAATGGCTCTGCATGGCTGTCGTCAGTTCGTGTTGTGAGGTGTATGGTCTAGTCCTAAACGAATGTAATTCTAACTATTATTAATTGTTGTTGTAGAAATACAATACATTCATTTTAGTTTATGTAAAAAATCTTCAATTGAAATTTTACATATACGGAAGTAAGTCAAGTCAGTATGGACTATATATATTGGGCCGAATACGTGTTACAAAGGTAATTACAATAAGATATGAGAGTTTAAGCTCGAATAACCTGTAAAAATTATCTAAGTTCAGAGTATTTTCTGCAAGAGAAAATATAAAGTAGGAATCGTTAGTAATCGCGTATTAGAATGACGCGGTGAACTTCATACTAAATTCTGCACACACCGCCCATCACGCTCGGAAAGTTAATTTAGTTCCGAGGAAGGCCTAGTTCGTTATGTTTTTTGTATCAGTTTATGTTGCATTACTCATAATAAACGGGTCCTTGGTTCGAAATTAGTAATTTGAGTGAAGTTGAAACAAGGTACCGGTAGGGGAATCTGCTGGTGGATCAATAATTTTAGTAATTAAATAAATATATATAAGTAAGGGGGTCGTTCAATGGTAGGACAGTGGTCTTCAAAATCACCAATGTGGGTTCAACTCCCGCCCTCCTTGTTAAAGAAGGTAAGTTAATAAAGCGTAATTTGTTATAAAATAAATCTTATATAATAAATTCAGCATTTTAAGTGTTTAATATATGAATAACAATTTTATAATTAGTATTCTCGTAACATGTGTTTTAGTAGAGATTTCAGTTAGCGTATATTATATTTTATTATATTTTAATAAAAAAATAAATACTAATTTTTTACAAGGGCGTACTACTTTTTGGTGGGAACCTTGATCGTATCATACATATAACATCAATTTAGCTTCTACAAATAACCCATGAGATATATATACTAAATATAGACTTAGTATATGAAATACTTGACATATTCTAGAAGACAGAATATGTTTGTTCGCTATATATATATATGTACTTCTTTTGTAGCTTAAATAGTTTTTCTAGTTGGAATGAAGGTAGTCGCTGCAGCAATCTGCATGTTACCTTTAGGTGGTTGTGCCTTAGGTGTTGGACTTATTTTTTGTGGTTTATTGTACGGTATTAGTAGAAACCCATCCGCTTATGACTCAGTTTTTGGTTTATCACTATTAGGATTAGCAATGATTGAGTTATTTGCATTTATTTGCGTTATTGCAGCAGGCGCCGCTTACTTACTGTAAAATCATCACCTACTTGATGAAATTGGTAGACATGCAAGACTTAAAATCTTGTCCTTTATGGGTATTGGTTCAAGTCCAATAGTAGGTATTAGAGCAAGTGGCCGAGTGGTTAAGGCGGTAGACTGTAAATCTACTAGGAGACTGTCGTTGGTTCGAATCCAACCTTGCTCAATCGGAAAATACTTATACCATATAATAATAAAAGTATTGAGTTTAATATTTTAAAAAAAAGTTTTAAATTTTACTCGGCTCACTGAAAAAAACCGATTAGATTTTCTATAAATTTTTTTACGTGACTTTTATTATATAATATAAAATTTTTTTATTTGACTAGTTTTAATACAGTTTTTTTGAGTAACAATATACACCTGTTTTATTATTGTAAACATACAAAGTTATTAAAATAGTTCGGGTAGCTCAATTGGAAGAGCGCAAGACTGAAAATCTTGAGGTTGCTAGTTCAAGTCTAGTCCCGGACATATATAACTATTTTAAATTAATAACTGTCTCTTGATATTTTAGCATTTTATAAATTAGCTGCAAATTGTTTAATAAATTTTTCATTTTTTCAGTTTATAAGCACGAAGTTTATATATATATATTCTTATAGTAACTGGGTGTTTTTTTATGGTTTGCTAATGCGTTATTCAACAATCCTGTATAAAACTTTTTTTGTTGATTTAAACGCTTTTGAGGTAAATAAAACACTAGCATTTAAAAACTCCTTGAGTACAAATTTGAACATATTAATGTATATCTTTTTTTCAACTAAAATAGGGCAAAAGATAGTTATGGTAACCCACAATACATCTAGCATTCTAACTAAAACCTTTAATACATTGTTTCAAAATATAACTTGGGCCGAAAGAGAAATTAGCGAAATGTTTGGTATAAGTTTTGGGGGGAAGAAAGATAACAGGCGTTTATTACTTGATTTTTCATTTATAGGTAACCCACTGTTAAAATCGTACCCAGTTACTGGTTTTGTAGAGGTTTACTATGACATTTTAAAACAATGAATTGAATATAATTTAGTATTATTTTTAGAGGGGTTAAAGATAAATAATGGGTTTGACAATTAGCGGCTGGGGCGGAATTAGTTTAGTGGTAGAACGTTGGGCTGTGGTCCCAAAAATAGAGGTTCGATTCCTTTATTCCGCCTATAATAACTCGAGATGTTTATATTCACCTATTTTGATTTAATAATAAATATAGAAATTATAAATAAACTATTTTATATAGTATTTTTATTTTTCATAAAAACTCAGTTTTTTTTGTATTTTATTGTAATTATGTTATGTCAATTTAATGTTTATATTTACTTAACTGTATACAACCTAATATCTTCAATTTTGTTTTTTAACAACTTACTAAATATTGAGTTTAGCTCTATTCAGTACTTTCATATACTTCTAAAGTTACTAAAAATGTACGTGTACGTATTTGCGTTTTTTATATTTTTAAAAAACCTTAAAGTATTTAATTATAATTTAAAAATAAATGTATTATTAGTTTTTCTGCTTACTTATCTATATCTGATTACCGGCTCTTTTTGGTCTTGACTGGAACCGTCATGAACTTCTTGATGATTCGGCGAGGACATTGAAGAGCTGCTAATTTTTATTATTTTTATAAATTTTATTACTTACCTTCACTTTCTAAATATTAACTATTTTACTAATACTTTAGTATACTATAGTTTTTTTCTTTTACTTCTTAGTTATATAAGTAGTCTACTTATTTTTACGTCTAGACATAAATCTATTAACTACTATTCAGTCGTAAATTTAAATTTTTTATTTATAGTTATTATTTTTTCTATAAAAATAACAAAAATAAGTCATCACTGATATGTTTTCAATATTTGTGAAAAATACAATAAATTTTTATATAACATGCTTAACAGTCGACGAGTAAAGAGCCCTAAGTATTACTATGTATATATTTTTGACATTATTTTTTTTATAATATATATATTGTATGAATCTCCTATTTTTTTTAAATTTTTTTCTACTTTTACGAATTTTTATCTTTTTATTCCTACTACAGTTAATAGCGATTTCACTTCTACTGTACTGTTAAACCTTTTTGTATTAACTATTAATACAAAGTTGGCATTTACTTATTTAATTCTTACACTTGACTGAGATTTATTTTTAAATAGTTATCTATTTTTAAATAGTTATTTACTATGAAACTTTCATATTTTTTTTTTATTTATGTATACGATTAATCTCGAATTTAGTCATATATTAGTTAATGGTATTAATTATGTAACAACTATCCTTTCTAGTAATCTTTTAAAAAGCTTAGGTAACTTAAATGTAGAGTTAATTTGAATTTTAACTGATAACATTTTAACTATTAATAACAAGCAGGTTACATTTAAAAAAGATCTCCTATATTTTATCTTCGTGATTATCTTAATTTTTTTTTTTTCTTTAAAATTAATATAATGAAAAAACCAAATTTTAAAAAACATATTTATCAGGTAGTTACTAGTTACACTTATCTTTTTATACTATATTTACCTATTTTTATATATGTTTCTATGTTTATTTTTCAATTTTTGAGATTTGTAGATTTACGATACAGTTTAATTTTTGCGGATTTTTACAAAAACGTTAGATTTTATGAGCTTTTACCTGTTTTAGACGTACAAGCTGTATATTACTATTATACAGAAATTAAGCTTACTAGTCGCATGTTTAGTTTTATGCTGGGTTGCTTATACTATCCAATAATTTTAATATGACTATTGTTTTTAAAACAACTATCTTTTTTTTGTTACTTGGTGGAAATTTACATTATTTCTATTGATTTACTTCTTGATTTAACGCGCTTTTTTATATTTCATGTGGACACAGATTTAGTGGAATTTATTAGTAAACATCCTGTGTTTGATTCTAAAACTGAGTTCTTAGTCGATAAGTGGTTTTTAAATCTTATGTCTTATTTTAACGATACCGTTCCCACTTTTTACTCATATTTACCTAAGCTACTTGTAAAAAAATACGATTATATATGTTCAACTATTTGACGTTACTTTAAATATAATTACCCATTTGTAGCGTTAGTTTATACAGCTATTTCATTTTTTTATTTTTTACCGTTAGTAATGCTTCACTGAGTCGCTTGGAGTTTACAGGATGTTGCTCTTAATTACTTTTTTTTAGTAACCCCAGTTGCTATTATAATGACTGAGCTTTTACATTGATGCTATCCATGGCTAGATCATTATGATTTTGCTTCAGCTATTTCAATACCAGTTTATATGGAGTTTCTTCACGAGCATAAACATCCCAGGGGTGTAAATTTAATTATTTTTTTTATAGTATCTAACTTTATTGATAAAGCATTTAATACTAGTATACTTTTAACTTTGTTTGATGTTTACTTACTAAACTGTTTCAAATTAATGAAAAAGTTGTGAATATACTTAAAAAACAATAAACTAATGTTATTTACAATTTTAGTAATTTTTTTCGGATTACCAGGAGTATGTAACTGGTTAAAACCAACTAAAGCAAAGCCACCAGTATGACACATTTAGAATTATTAAACTTAAATATAATAAATGCTTATGTTACATGTTTAAATTTTTATATAAATAATTTAATTAAAAATTTAAACACATTTGTTTTGTGCGACATTTTAAACTTTTTTTATTCCTTAAACTTAGTGTTAACTACAAACAAACGAAGACTAGAGTTTAATTTTATCACTTTAAAAATTCAAGAATCAGTTATTTTTTTAAATATTCTATTTATAATTTTTTTAATCAATTATTTTAGTTATATATTTATTGTGTTGTTTGTATTATTTCTTCTATTTAGTCAAAGGTTTATTCAGTTTAGTTCAGTTTTATTAAATATTTTACATGACGATTCTGAGCTTGATAATGAAGAAACCGAAGATTTAGACTTAGATGAGTCTACTGATAATAAACTATGCTTTGACTCATACTTAAATTTATTAAACTTAGATGATTGTGATGATAACGAGTTAATCACAATTCTGTTGTCTATTTTGAAAAAAAATATTAAAAATAGTGAAGATAACATATGTATAACTCCTAGCACCTTAATCGACAAACTAATGCTTTCGTCTAACCTGTCCTTTGACGATTTTTGTTTATTAAAAAAAAAAATAAACTCCAACAGTTGAAAAACAAAAAATAATAATCTAATTTCAAAAAAATTTTACTCGTTGTTTGAGGTATTTAAACTGATTAGGTCGTTAAATAAAATAAAAAATTCTATCTTAATCTTGCCTAATGGTCTAGTTATCTTAGCTACCGATACCCAAAATTTAGACTTATTTTCTATGCAAGCTGTTTTGAAGATTTCTAAAAAAAGTTTAAACCAGATAGTGTTAATGTTAAATTTAAAAAAAAAATTAAACTTGTATTTAACTAAAGAATGCTATAATTTAGGCTATATGTTAGAAAAAAGTTTTTTTGCATCAGATTTTTTAGTTACTTTCGATGAAAATTTTAATAAAGATTATTTAATTTTAGAGAATTTAAAAATAAACCCCACCGATTTATTAAAATTTAAACTAGATAATTTTTATTGTGACGACATTATCTTAGAGGAGATAGGAATTTCTTTAAATAATATTAAGCAGTTATTGTCAACTAAATGTTACTCAAAAAAAAAAAATACGCTAAGTACTGATGAATTTTGCTTAGACGATGTAAAATTAAATAAAGTTTCCCCGGATTTACTATTAGAAAATTTAATAAAAACCCCAACTAAGCCTAAAGATTCTAAAAAACAATATTGAGTAGATAAGTTAAAGGGTTGAATTACCTTTATAAAAGATAAGTTTAGAGACTTAACCCTCCCCACTTTACTTATATACTATTTAGCTTTTAAACTTCTTTTCGTCTTTTCCATAAAAAATACGTTAGCGTTTCTTATTATATTACTTATTTTATATAAATTTGTGTATTTAAGTAATAATTTTTGACGTAAATACGATTGACTTTTGTGGTGATCAATTTTTTTCTCATATATTTATTATTTATATTTATTAATTTTTAACGATATTAAATTACTTGTAAAAAATTTTTTGCATTATTTAAAACTATGCTACGGTATCTTACGTGATATAAATTTTGTATACATACTTTTAATTTATATTTTTACTACTTTACCCGCATTTTTAACTGTTTCAGATATTAAAGACCATATTTTATATGAATTATATCTTTACGTGAATAATTGACTAATAAATAAGGTAAATGGTTGAACTTTTGTGTATATTTACTTTTGACCGTTTATATTTATATGTAAAAATATATACAATTTTGCTATATATGCGTTAAATACTTCTTACTACCGAGACCCTATTATCTCTTATTTTTCACAGTTTTTAGCTATTGCATATTTCTGCTACTACCCCTCCGTAATTTACGAAAAAACCATAAATGTTGGTAGAATTTCCGGTTTCCTTCGTTGACTTTACTGAAATCCGCATATTCTTAAAAAAATTAAAATTAAAATTAAAAAAAAAATTAAAAACCTTTCGCTAAACTACTTAACATACATATATACACTTTTTAAAAATTTTGTATCAAATTTTTTTAAACAATTGATCTTTTTTTTTAATTTAGTGCTCTCGTCGACTTTAATAAAAAATATTTTAATATACTTAATTTTGTATATTATTGCTATTTTAATATTTTTATACCTACTGGATAAATTTATAAAACTTTCAGAAGAAGAGGAAAAAAATTATAATGGCTACAGTTCCTACTACGGGATTAGCGATACATTCGGGGATAATGTAAAAGAAAAACTTTTTGATTTAATACCTTTAAGATATAAAATTCGGTTCGAATCCTTTAACCTAGAATGATTAAAAGTACTAAATTATACTCTATATTTTTACTTGAAATATTTAAATATGTTTTTTAATTTTTCAGTTAAAAATTTGTGGTTGTATTTTAAACACATAATATATACTAAATATGTAGGAAGTCTAATAGAATTTTATTGTGAAGTACATTTATGAATTGAATACTATTCATTTAAAGTACTAGGGGGTTTTTTTCAACCATTTTTTTATATACCGCATTATGTAGATCACACTACCACGTATATTATAGAAATTCCGTGATTTACTTTTATGGATATGTATAAACTGACTGAATTTTTTGGTGTTAAACCCCTAATTAATTCAATAAAAGGTTACGGACAATATCGAACAACGCTTCTATGATATCAGTACTTATTTTGGAAAAATTATAAGCACGAGTTCAATAAAAAAAAAAACTTTAGTTTACATGTTTATATGCTTTTATACTGAAAGTTATATATTCACTATCAAATTAAACAACGAACTGAAACAAAAGACAGAATTTTTAAATCTTGATACATATGATGAGACAAGAATGATATTTTTTAGTTTTTTTTTTTTATATAAAAAAAACACAAC
>Ga0194116_10001030_pt1 | contig 42955 bp, 44 predicted proteins | sample TA2MahsurfametaG_4_FD_148617 | JGI IMG/M metagenome (GOLD analysis project Ga0194116, IMG submission 148617) | Freshwater microbial communities from Lake Tanganyika, Tanzania - TA2015008 Mahale S9 surface | ecosystem: Environmental > Aquatic > Freshwater > Lake | place: Tanzania: Lake... | reverse complement strand
GTCGAAAAAAGCGCGGTGGTTGTTGCAATAGGCATTGCTTTATTGCTTTACCACTTCTTGACGAGAGTACGTAAAGACCCGGCGAATAAAACTGAAGGTGATCCGCCAACGAGCTAATTGGTTCGTCGTTGCACAAAGATACGTGCCGACTTTCCAATCAGTGCTCTTCGGGGAATCCCGCAACAACCCGCTATAGTCCGCCCTCTGCCCTCTTCGTCTGAGAGCATCTGGAGACATCTGGATCTGACCGTGAGGGGAAGTGGAGCGGGCGATGGGAATCGAACCCACGTTAGTAGCTTGGGAAGCTACAGTTCTACCATTGAACTACGCCCGCGCGAGATGAAGCATTCTAGAAGCAGGCTCGGGCAGCGGGCAACCACGAGCCGAATGGCGCTCAATCGCCGAGCGCAAGCGTGGTGCTCAGCGCGACTCAGTCGCTGAGCACGATATTCAGATCGCCGACGCCAACGCGGGCTTCGATCGGCTGCTGACCGGCACCTTTGCCGCTGACGCTACCACCTACGGCACTGCCCTTGACCGTGCCGTCGAGTCCCTTCAACGAAACGCCCCCCACACCCGTCTTGCCGTCGATCGTGCCCGCATTGGCTCGCGGTGTGCGGATGCTCGCATCGCCGGTGCCCACCTGCAGCGTGATCGCACCGGAGGAGACATCGATGTCGGCATCACCCACGCCAAGATCGACCTCGGTACGTTTGGCAGGTGCAGTGACCTTGACATCGCCGACGCCGACCTTCACCTCGACCGCGGACAGCGTTTTCTTTGGCAGCCGCAGCAACCAGCGCTCTTCGATGTTCTTGGCATCGACCTCGAGACTGAGTTGATCGCCGCGGGTGGTCGCGGACATATCGAGATTTTTGACATCCGGAAGCGAGCTGAAAATACCGGTCGTGCGCTTCGGTTTGATCGTGACCTGCGCTTCGAGTGTATCGCCCGTGCCCTGCTCGATGCGGACCTCGCCGACCCCGGAGCGCAAGGCCAAAGACGAGATCCCGGCGGCCTTGAAGGATCGGCTGCGCGTCACTTCATCGGCGGCAGCCACGGTGGTCGACAGCGCAAGGGCGATCAGTCCAACGGCAACAAACGAGGGGCGAGCTGCTGACATGGCTTTCTCCGATCGAATCCATCTTGAGTTGGTGTTGTATTTCACTATATCACCTTGAAGCTATCCATGGCAATCGGCTGAAAATCCGAGATTTTCACACGGTGGACGGCGCTAGGTCCGGTCGCGGATTACGGGGAGCGATCACGGTAGATTTTCGGTTCAGGTTAGAACCATGCCGCCCCAACACAAATTCCATCAACTCGACGTATTTTCGGCAGAGGCCTTTCTCGGCAACCCGCTCGCAGTGGTCCATGACGCCGATGATTTGTCATGGGTGCAGATGGCAGCCTTTGCGCGTTGGACCAACCTCTCCGAGACCACCTTTCTGATGCGGCCGAGCACCCAGGGCGCCGATTACCGCGTGCGCATCTTCACCCCGGGGGGCGAGCTGCCGTTCGCCGGACACCCGACTCTGGGCAGCGCACGCGCATGGCTTGCGGCGGGCAACTCGCCGCAAAACTCGGGCGAACTGGTACAGGAATGCGGGATTGGACTGGTGCGCGTCCGCGTTGCAGGCGACCGTCTGGCGTTTGCCGCACCGCCACTGCGTCGCAGCGGAATTTTGGACGAACAAATGCTGATGACGATTGTGGCGGGCCTGAACATCTCGCACAGCGACATTCTGATACACCAGTGGGTCGACAACGGGCCGGGTTGGTGCGCCGTCATGCTGCGCTCGGCCGAGCAGGTACTGAAGCTGCAGCCGGACATGGGCATGCTCCGCGAGCTCAAACTCGGCGTCATCGGCCCATTGCCCGCGGGCAGCGAGGCGATGTTCGAGGTGCGGGCTTTCGTGCCGGGCCTGGGCGTTGCCGAAGACCCAGTCACCGGCAGTCTGAATGCCGGTCTCGCCGTCTGGCTGATCCGTACGGGTCAGGCGCCAACGCGGTTCACGGTCTCGCAGGGTCAGGTGCTCAAGCGACGGGGCCTGGTCCATATCGAGCGCCAAGGCGAGAACATCTGGGTCGGGGGCGACACCGTGATCCGTATCGAGGGTTCGTTGAACATCCCTTGAAAGCGGGATGCCGGGCGAATTTGTTGACAATTTTGATGGATTTTTAACAATTCCTTGAGCAACATATTTGCCTGACGTCGACCAAAGAAGTCGGCGGGAGGGCATCTTCCATGAAAAGGCGCGATTTCCTGAGGGCGACAGGCTTGGCTCTGCCCGTCGCTTGGGGCCTTGGCTCGGAAGCGCGCACAACTCGCGGGCGGCATCGACGAACTCACTCGTGAGCTCGGTTTCGCTCTCGAACTACCCGTCAACAAAGCCGTTGCGGTCACCGGTGCGCTGCTGCACATCGCCCGCGAAAAATTGTTGCGCCTCGAATTTGCCGAGATCACGAAATTTTTGCCGGGCGCCGAGCGCCTGATTTTTCAAGCCGCCAATGTGGTGAACGGCGCGCTGCCCAAGACGATGGAAGGCATGTCCCCCATCCTCGAAAAAATCGCGCTGGCTCCCGAGGTTGGCGACGATTGCCGCGCGTTCATCGTTCAATATTTACGCGAGAAAGGCGGTCGCAAGGTCGTCGCGCTGCTGCAAAAAGCCTGGCGGGTCTGACCGCGCTCAGGTTGATCGGTGCGCTAGCGGTCGGTGCGTGCGTAGCGCATCACGGCGAGTATCAGTACCACGGTCAATAAAAAGTCGCCGAAGCTCGTGTAGTAGAGCCAAGTATCCCGGCTCGTGTATTCGGCGAACACCCAATTGACGCCAGCCATCACCAGACCCAAGACCCCGAGCCCGAGCGCGAGACGCTGCGGGTCCATCGGCTGCATCATGTAGCGCAGCAATCGCACACCAAAATATTGCCCCTTGTTGAAGAAGGCGTCGCCCAGCGTGATGGTGGCCACGAGCACACCCAAAATAGTGCTCTTCATTTTCACGGCCCAGTCGTCCTGAAAAACCCAAGAGAACCCGGCCGAGATCAAGAGCATCACGATGCCGAAGATCGCCAGACCGCCGAGTAAATCGACCTTGACGAAGCGCTGCGCGACCACTACCGCCAAACCTGCACCCGCCGTCACCAGCGCCGAAAGCGGTAAATCATCGGTCAGTTTGACCAAAATGAAGAACAGCGCGCCAATTCCAATGTCTACGCCGATGGAGTATTTGTTGCGCGAAAATTGTTCGGACGCCTGCGCCATCTCGGCCTTGTTGCGTTGGTGCTCGGCCTCCCACTCGGCAGGAGTCTTGTTACCGACCGTCGGAAAGCGGATGACGCGGCCCGGGTGACTCTCGTGTATCAACACTTCATCGAGACGAACCGAGATACCGATGCGGAACCAGTCGATATAGCCCAACTCGATCTTGAGCTGGCGCCCATCGGCCAGCGTGAACGAAAGTTGATGATTCCTCCAACCTTCAGGTTGCATGACATCGGTGAAGTCGTGGGCGAGTAATTCCCGATCGCGAAACACTCGCGACGCTATGGTCTTGAAGCTGACCGCCGCCTCGGCCCGATAAATCTCGCTATCGAGCGCGAACTTGAAGCGGTATGTCCAGAGTTTCGTCGCGATCTCTCGCCAGCAAAATCAGTCGATGGTCGGTCGATATAGTAATGGATGAATTCCGCGGTCACGCCGCCACTCTCGCGGACCACATGATGGCTGAGTATCGCACCGACTTTGTCCATGGCGCGCTGCGACCGAAAATTGTTGACTGCCACATGAAACCACACACGATCAACGAATTTGAAAGCATGTTCCAGCATCAATGATTTCAACTCCCGATTGAAAAGACCGCCCCAGCAACAACGTGCCAAAAAGGTATAGCCGACGACCACGTCGCGCGCCGTCTCGTGGTACTCGTAAAAACTGGAACTGCCCAGCACCTCGCCGGTGGCCCGCTCGCGAACCACGAGACCGCCACCACTGGCCAGCAAGCGTTCGAAGAGCGCACTGAAAACCTCGTGCTGCCAGCGATCATGCGCAGGGTGTTGCTCCCAGATGAGGGGGTCTGAGGCCACGGTATAGAGCGCCTCGAAATCGCTGCGAACAAGGGGCTGCACGAGCAATAAGCCGCCTGTCAGCGTCGGCTGAAAATCGAAGCTCACCGCAACGCGGCTTCGAGACTGACTCATGCTGACTCCGAATAGGACCGAGGCATCACCCTGCAACCGACGGGATTATATTCGCGGTCGATCGTGATACCTTGCGCCGTCATGAAAACCAAACAGGAAATCGTCGATAACTGGCTGCCTCGGTACACCGGAACTCCGCTGGAGGGTTTCGGCAAGTTCGTGCTGCTGACCAACTTCGGCAACTACCTCGAGCTGTTTGCGCAAGAGACGGGCGCTGAAATCGTCGGTCGCGATCGACCGATGCCCAACGCCACCGCCGACGGCATCACCATGATCAACTTCGGCATGGGCAGCGCCAACGCTGCGACCGTGATGGATTTGCTGTCGGCGATCTCGCCAAGAGCGGTACTGCTGCTCGGTAAATGCGGTGGCCTCAAGCGCAAAAACCAGATTGGCGATCTGGTGCTGCCGATCGCCGCCATTCGTGGCGATGGTGCCTCCGACGACTATCTGCTGCCCGAGGTGCCGGCACTGCCCGCATTCAGTCTGCAGCGTGCGGTATCGACCATGATCCGCGATCTCAATTGCGATTACTGGACCGGGACGGTCTACACGACCAATCGCCGCGTCTGGGAGCACGACGACGAGTTCAAAGAATATCTGCGCAAGACGCGCTGCATGGCGATCGACATGGAAACCGCGACGATCTTCGCTGCCGGCTTCGCCAACTCGATCCCCTCAGGGGCGCTGCTGCTGGTCAGCGATCAGCCGATGGTCCCCGAGGGCGTGAAGACCGAAGCCTCGGATCGTCGGGTCACCAATGAATTCGTGCAGCGGCATATCCGCATCGGCATCGAGGCGTTGCGCCTCATCCGTCGTCACGGCAAGAGCGTCAAGCACCTGCGCTTCGACGAATAGCGAGACTCACGCCAAAGCGCTTGGCGATGTGGCGCTTCTCGAGATCTTCGCCCACGGCCTCGCCGTCGCTGACTGCATCGAGATTGCGGTTGGTCTCGTTGCGCAGCACCACGACCATGTCGGCCGTGGCATCGAGTGCAAACGGAAATTCGTGCCAAGTGCCAACATGCATGAGCAAGCCGCAATCGCCCGCAAAGCGAAAAGCACGTGCCTGCGCGAGATCGGGCAGATCACCCTTCGTCGGCGGCGCAAGCACCGCGCACCACGGCACGGCATTGAGCGGCAGAAAGACTTGCGTGTGCTTGAAGTGCCGCTCCATCCAGATCACTTGGAGCGGGCGCGGATGCACTCTTGCCAAAGAAAGACAGGTATCGGCATCGGAGGCGAATGCCGGTTTTTCCGCAAGCTCGACGGCATCGTCATAAAAACGCGTCCGCGTCACGGGTCGCCCGCGACCGAAGGCGAGCAACTCGCCGAACGGCGCGATGTTCTCAGCCGTCGCTTCTTCGAGGTCGAGCTGCACGCGACCCGGGACGCTCAGCGAAAAACTTTGGTCCAGAAGGACTTCATGTCTTCCCATGACTGACGATCGGTACGCTCGTCATAGGCCAGCGGCAGGTTGTACTTCTTGCCCTTGTCGGTGGCTTCGGGATTGGTGAAGCCGTGCTTCGCACCGGGATAGGAGTGGAACTCGTAGTCGACACCGAGCTCTTCCATTTCTTTGCGGAAGGCAGCCTGATCTTCGGCGGGCACCATGCCGTCGGCCTCGCCGTGACAGATGAGCACGGAAGGTTTGAACTCGCCCTTCTGCGCCTGATGCGCTGCCCGAAGCGCACCATGAAAGCTCGCCACACCGCGCAGCGGCACACCGATACGGCCCATGTGCAGCGACAAGGCACCGCCCAAGCAATAGCCCATCGCACCAATGCGATCGGGATCGACCATCGGGTGTGCACGCAAGGTCTCGTAGGCGGCTTTGAGTCGCTCGCCGAGCGCGGGAATATCGCTGAAGAGGCCGTTCATGAGCGTGCCGGCTTCGGTCGAGTCCGCGGCTTCGCGGCCATCGCCGTACACGTCGGTGGCCATTGCGACGAAGCCGAGCCCGGCAAGCTCACGCGCACGCCGGCGCAGGTAATCATTGAGCCCCCACCACTCGGGCAGCACGATCAGACCCGGTCGCTTGCCCTCGCGCGCAGGATCGTAGGCGAGGTAGCTCGCGAACTCGCGGCCGGCGGCGTGGTAACGGACGATTTCGGAATGGGACTGGTCAGGCATGACGACGGGATCCTCGAACTGAAAAAGGGGGCAGCCTCGGCTGCCGACGCGAAGCTTGCGTATGTTGCACTTTGAAATCAAGGTCGCTGGCGCGCAAGTGCCTTGAATAACTGATGCCATAATGCGGGCGATGGAAGATGTCGCACCGCCGCAACGCCGTATCCGCAGCTTCGTCCTGCGTGCAGGCCGCATCACGGCAGCACAGCAGCGAGCGCTCACGGAATTGTGGCCAAGATACGGCATCGACCTGCCCCAAGCACCCATACTGCTCGATTTTGACCTGTTGTTTGGCCGTAAAGCCCCGCGCTCGCTCGAGATCGGCTTCGGTAATGGCGATAACTTGCTCGGCCTCGCCAACGCGCACCCGGAGCGCGATTTCATTGGGGTCGAAGTACACCGCGCGGGTGTCGGGCATTTGCTGCTTGCCGCGCATGAGGCTGAGCTCACCAACCTGCGAGTGATCTGCCATGACGCCGTCGAGGTTCTCGAACGCTACCTCGCGCCCGACTCGCTCGACGAAGTGCTGATTCTGTTCCCGGACCCGTGGCACAAGAAGCGACATCACAAACGGCGCTTGATACAGCCCGCATTCGTGAATTTGCTGGCCTCCAGAGTGGCGCCGGGTGGACGCCTGCAGCTCGCCACCGATTGGGAGCCCTACGCCGCGCAGATGCTCGAAGTCGTCGGCGCCGACGCGCAGTTCAAAAATCTTGCCCGGGATGCCGCGACCGCTGGCTTCATGCCGCGACCCGACTGGCGTGCCCTCACCCGCTTCGAGCGCCGCGGTCAAAGATTAGGCCACGGGGTATGGGATTTGTCGTTCGAACGAGTTGGTTGATTCGAATCAGCTGATACCGAAACTTGCGCGGATGCCGTCGACGATGAACTGCACCGCGAGTGCGCCGAGCACTACACCGAGCAGGCGGTTGGCGACGTTGGTACCGGTTGCACCGAGAATACGCATCAAGGGTCCTGCACCCAGCATCATCACCAAAGAAATAAGCAGCACCAGCACAGCGGCCGCCAGCAGTGCGGCGAACAGCGCAGGCTGATCGACTACCGACACCGGTCCGAACCACAGCAGAATGGTGGTGAGTGCGCCGGGCCCCGACATGAAGGGAAACGCCAGCGGAAACACGGAGATGTCAGCGCGGCGACGACTCTCGGCCTGTTCGTCCGTCGAGGTGCGGGTTCCGGATTCACGCGCGAACACCATCTCGAGTGCGACCAGAAACAACAGCAAACCGCCGAAGATGCGGAACGAGTCGATGCTGATCCCCATGGCATCGAGGAACGCAGCACCACTCAGTGCAAAACCGATGATGATCATGCCGGCGACGAACACCGATTTGATCGCCATGCGTTTGCGATAAGCCGCGTTCGCACCCTCGGTCAGCGTCGCAAATACGGGGACGAGCGAAATCGGCTCGACCACGAGAAAAAACACGACGAAGAACTTCAGGAAGGATTCGATCACTGCGGCGACTCGGCGACCGGATGGGGCCGCGCATTGTCCACATCCGCAGGGGTCGGCGCCAGCAGGATGTCATCGCCTTGCAATGTGACCACCAAGGGGCGCAGTTTGCGGCCAAGACAGGGACCGCCCACACAGCTGCCGCTCGCCGGATCAAAGAGCGCGCCGTGCGAAGAGCATTGGATGAACTGGCGATCGGGCGTCAGGAAACGATGCGGCGAGAGATCGAGCGGATGCCCAGCATGCGGGCAGGAGTTGACCCAGGCGCGCAAGTCGCCGTCGGTCAGGCGCAGTACAAAACCTTTGAGTGGCCAGTCGTCAGTACCGATACGAAATCCGTAACTGCCCGTCGCCTCGAGATCACGCAGCGTGCAGACGATGGTGCCCGCGCACCGACTGTTCATCCACGCGCCTCTGTCGCTGCAGGCTTATCGGCGGTGCCGAGCGCCTCGTCGAGCACACCTCGCCGCCACAGCAACACGAACAGCAGAATGCCGGGTACCGCAGCGAGGGTTGTCAGCAGGTAGAAGTTCACGTAGCCCATCGCATCGATGAGACCCCCCGCCGTCGTGCCGGTCAGTAACCGCCCGACGACACTCGCCGCGGCCGAAATCAGCGCGTACTGCGTGGCGGTGAAGCGCAGATTGCAGAGGGCCGAAAAGTAAGCGACGAGTACGACACCGCCGTAGCCGCTCGCGAAATTCTCGAAGCCGATCGCCGCTGCCATGCCGACGTTACTGTGCCCCACGGCCGCAAGCGCTGCAAAACTCAGGTTCGACAGGCACATCAACAACAGCGCGAGTAGTACCGAGTGCTTCAAACCTTGGCGTTCGTAGAGCACACCACCCACGAAAATACCGATGAGAAAAGCCCAGAAGCCGAACGCCACGTCGTACACGGCAATCTCGTCGTTGGTGTAGCCCAAATCGTTGAACAGCAGGCGCAAGGTCAAATTGGCCAGCGTATCGCCGACCTTGTGCACGAGGATGAAGGCGAGTACGAGGCCGGCACCGGAGCGGCGCAAAAACTCTCGAAACGGTCCGGCGATCGATTGCCAAAGCTCCGCCATGCCCTTGCGCGGCACACTCACCGTGCGCCGTGCCGGCTCACCGAGCCATAGCGCTGTGAGCATGGCGGGCAGCGCGAATACAGCGCAGGTCATATAGGCGATCGACCATCCTGAGCGAGCAGCGACCACGAGCGCCAACGCGCCCGCGGCGGCGGAGCCGATGCGCCAACCATACTGCGACATCCCCGCACCCACCCCGAGTTGATGCGGCTGCAGCGTCTCGATCCGATAAGCGTCGATGACGATATCGTAGGTCGCACCGGCGATACCAACCAGCACCGCTGCGATGATCGTGGCCTGCAGACTCGCCCGCGGATCGATGAGCGCCAAATTGACGACCGCAGCGATCACGAGCAGTCCGGCAAACCACAGCCAAGACACTCGCTGACCATAGCGTCCAATCAGCGGCAAGCGCACGCTATCGACGATCCACGCCCAAAACACCTTGAGGTTGTAGACGAGAAAGGCCAACGCAAACGCCGTAACGGTTTTCTTGTCGATGCCATCCTGCGCGAGACGCGTGGTCAGCGTGGCGCCGATCATGACGTACGGGAATCCCGAGGACACGCCGACGAAGAACGCGCCCAAGGCCTCGCGGGCGAGGTAGAGGCGAACGGAGGACAACAGGCTCATAGCAATGCGGAATTCATAGTGAGTAGTCGATGGTGAGCGGCGCATGATCGGAGAACCGGCTGTCCTTGTGGATATGTGCTCGTCGCGCAGCCCCCGAAAGCCCCTTGCTGACGATCTGGTAATCGATCCGCCAACCCACATTCTTTGACCACGCCTGGCCGCGGTTCGACCACCAGGTGTACTGGTCGGGCTGATCGTTCACCTCACGAAAAGCGTCGACGTAACCGACAGCGCCCAGGAGCTCGTCCATCCAGGCGCGCTCTTCGGGCAGGAAGCCCGAGTTTTTCTGATTCGACTTCCAGTTGCGCAGATCGATTTCTTTGTGCGCGATATTCCAATCACCGCACAAGATGTACTCGCTCTTGCGACGCCGCAGCCGACGCAAAAACGGCATGAACGCCTCGAGAAAACGAAACTTCGAGGCCTGTCGTTCGGGCCCCGAAGAGCCGGAAGGCAAATAGAGCGACACCACCGCCAACGTGCCGAACCTCGCCTCGAGATAACGTCCCTCACGGTCGAACTCGTCGACGCCGAAACCGCGAATGACTTCTTCGGGTTTCTGTCTGCAGTAAAGCGCCGTACCGGAGTAGCCCGGCCTTACGGCATCGAAGAAGTAGCGATGGTAGCCCGCGAGTTCGACATCGTGCCCCGCGAGCTGAGGCTCCTGCGCTTTGGTCTCTTGCAGGCAGATGACATCGGCATCCTGCCCGCGCAACCACTCGAACGCACCCTTCGCCGCGGCCGAGCATATGCCATTCGCATTCAGGGTGATGACGCGCACCGCGATATGATAGCGGCATGCAGCCCCATCAAAGCAGATTCATCGACCTCGCCCTCGCCCGCTCCGCGCTGCGCTTCGGCCGCTTCACGCTGAAGTCGGGACGAGAAAGCCCCTACTTCTTCAATGCCGGGTTGTTCAACGACGGCGAAGCGCTCGCCGTGCTCGGTCAGTGTTATGCCGCTGCGCTGCAGGCTTCGGGAGTGGGCTACGACATGTTGTTTGGCCCGGCCTACAAGGGCATCCCCCTGGTCGCCGCGACCGCGATCGCCCTCGCCGAACAACAGGGTCGTAATGTGCCTTGGGCGTTCAATCGCAAAGAGGCGAAGGATCACGGCGAAGGTGGCCAGATGGTCGGCCGCCCCCTCGCCGGGCGTGTGGTCATCGTCGACGATGTGATCACGGCCGGCACGGCGATTCGCGAATCCGTCGAACTCATCCGTCGTGCAGGAGCCGAACCTGTCGCCGTGCTGCTCGCGCTCGATCGTCAGGAACGCGGGCAAGGCGAGCGCTCGGCCGTGCAAGAAGTCGAGAGCGAGTTCGGCCTGCGCTGCGTGAGCCTGCTGACGCTCGCTGATCTCATCGACATGCTGTCGCAGTCGGGCGGATCACCGTCGGCCAATGGCACGAGCGCCCTGCCCACCGAACATCTGCAAGCCTTGCGCGACTACCGCGCCCAATACGGAATACGTTCATGAGTACGATACACAAAACCCTCAACCTCAAAGATTCCACGCTGCTGCGCGAGGCCGCGTTCATCGAGGGCGCGTGGTGCGCGGCAGATGATGGTGCCAAAGTTCAGATTCTGAATCCGGCCAACGGCACCGTGGTCGGTGAAGTGCCGGTATTGCGCGCTGCCGAGACTCGCCGCGCCATCGAAGCGGCCGCGCGCGCTCAGCCCGCCTGGGCGCGCAAGACCGCCAAGGAGCGCGCTGCAATCCTGCGCCGTTTTGCCGATTTGATGATGGCCCATGGCGATGATCTGGCAATCATCATGACCGCCGAGCAGGGCAAACCGCTGGCCGAAGCCAAAGGCGAAGTGGCTTATGCCGCCTCGTTCATCGAGTGGTTTGCAGAAGAAGGCAAACGCGCTTACGGCGACATCATCCCCACGTTCCGCGCCGACTCGCGTCTGCTCGTGCTGCGTCAACCGGTCGGCGTGGCGGCAGCGATCACGCCTTGGAACTTTCCGGCAGCCATGATCACGCGCAAGCTCGGGCCTGCTCTGGCGGCCGGCTGCAGTTTCGTCTGCAAGCCCGCGCCACAAACGCCCTTCTCGGCGCTCGCACTCGCGGAGCTTGCCACTCGCGCCGGCCTTCCTGCGGGTCTTTTCAATGTTGTGCCGGGTGATGCCGAGTCCATTGGCGGCGAACTCACGAGTCATTCTTTGGTTCGCAAGTTGAGCTTCACGGGCTCGACCGCCGTCGGCAAGAAATTGATCGCGCAGTGCGCAGGTACCGTAAAGAAGGTATCGATGGAATTGGGGGGTAATGCACCTTTCATCGTCTTTGACGATGCCGACCTCGATGCCGCCGTACAGGGTGCGATGGCCAGCAAATATCGCAACACCGGCCAAACCTGCGTCTGCGCGAATCGCCTCTATGTGCAAGCAGGGGTTTACGAAGAATTTGCCAAGCGTCTCGTCAAGGCGGTCGCGACGCTGCGCGTCGGCGATGGTCTTGCAGGCCCTACCGAGCAGGGACCACTGATCGACGCTCGCGCGCTCGCCAAGGTCAAGGCCCATATCAGCGATGCCGTTGATCAAGGCGCTCGAATCGCCTGCGGCGGCAAGTCGCATGCGCTAGGCGGCAATTTCTTCGAGCCCACAGTACTGCTCGATGTGAACTCCAGAATGCGGGTCGCACGCGAAGAAACTTTTGGCCCGGTTGCGCCCTTGTTCCGCTTCGAGACCGAGGAAGAAGCCGTACGCATGGCCAACGACACCGAATTCGGACTGGCAGCCTATTTCTACACGCGCGATCTCGCGCGCAGCTGGCGCATGCAAGAAGCGCTGGAATACGGCATCGTCGGTGTGAACACGGGGCTGTTCTCGACAGAAGTCGCCCCCTTCGGCGGCGTCAAAGAATCCGGACTCGGTCGAGAAGGTTCGCGCTACGGCATCGACGAGTACACCGAACTCAAATATGTCTGTGTCGGCGGCCTGGGATCGTGACCGATACCTCGGAGGGCGCACCAGCGGCAGCCGTAGCAGGTGCGCCGCGCGGGTTGTTTCCACTACTCGCAGCCTGTAGCGCGCTCGGCCCGGTATCGACCCTGCTGCTGATCTCGGCGCTACCTGCCATACGCGAGGAATTCGGCGCGAGCACCGCAGCAACCCAAGCGGTCATCAGTGTTTTTCTTTTTACTTTTGCGGCAGGTATTCCGCTCGCGGGACCCCTCTCTGATCGCTATGGGCGCCGACCCTTGGTACTCGGCGGGCTCACCCTCTTTTTCATTGGGTCATTGCTTGCCTACCTGGCACCGACTCTCGAACTCGTGGTGATTGCCCGCGCGATCCAGGCCGCAGGGTGCGCGGCTGCGACGACCGTATCGCGTGCCGTCCTCGGCGACATCTACCCGGACTGGCGTCTTGCGCGAGCACTCGCCAATCTCACGCTGGTCATGATGATCGGTACGTCGGTGTCACCCTATCTCGGTGGCCTGATCACCGAAACAAGCGGCTGGCACGCGCCCTTTCTCTTTTTGCTCGCGTTTTCCGGCATCGTCGGCGTCTTCGCTTGGCATGCTTTGCCCGAGACCCGGGTCAGTCACGCGGGCGCGCACTCGCTCGCCGCGGTCGGCACAGCCTCGGTCGGGGTGCTGCGTAATCGAGCGTTTCTGGGTTGTGCGATCGACGCCGGTGTCATTTACGCGCTCTACCTCGGCTTCATCACCGTTGCGCCCTATTTGCTCGCCGACATGCTCGACCGACCGGCGACGGATTTTGGTATCTACATTCTGTTTTTGTCATCGGGCTATTTTCTCGGCAACTTGTATGTCTCGCGGCTGCGCGGTCACGCAGATCTCGAGCGTGTGTCCCGCTTCGGCATCTGGTTGCAGGCTGCGTCGGCCTGCGCAGCTTTCGGTTTCGTGCTGATGGGACTCACTCACCCCGTGTGGTGGTTTGGTCCGATGCTGCCGCTCGCCTTTGCGCAGGGTTTGTCGCTGCCGCATATCACGGCCACCGCAGTGCGTCTTGCGCCGGGCTACGCCGGTACGGCCTCGGGTATGATCGGTTTCTCGCAGCAGGTGTGTGCCGCCATTGCAGTGCAAGCCATGGGATTCGTGCCCACCAGCGATCCCTTGCCCGTCCTCGGCTTTTGCGCAGCGCTGTCGCTGGTGTCCATTGGTGCGATGATCCTGCTTGATCGACTCATCCACCAGCAGCAACCCTCATGAAACTCGGTCTCAATCTCGGTTACTGGGGCGCAAAGCCCATCGATCGTTTCATTGAACTCGCGCAGCACGCCGAGCGCCTGGGGTTCGATATCGTTTGTGCGGCCGAGGCCTATGGCTCGGACGCCCTCACGCCTCTGGCGGCGATCGCCGCGCGCACCTCGCGCATCCGACTCGGCACGGCGATCATGCAGATCTCGGCGCGCACACCGGCCGCTGCAGCAATGACGGCGATCACGCTAGATCACATCTCTAACGGACGTTTATGTCTTGGCGTCGGTGTCTCGGGTCCGCAGGTGGTCGAGGGTTGGTATGGCAGACCCTTCAAAAAACCGCTGGAGCGCACCCGCGAATGGCTGGCCATTTTTCGCAAAATCGTCGCCCGCGAAATGCCCGTCACTTTCGAGGGCGCACAGTATCAACTGCCCTATGCAGGTGAAGGCTCGACTGGCCAGGGTAAAGCGCTGATGAGCATCACGCATCCGCTGCGTAAACATATTCCCGTGTTTCTCGGTGCCGAAGGGCCGAAGAACGTGGAGCTTGCCGTCAACGAATTCGACGGCTGGTTTCCGTTCATGCTGCCTCCTGACCGGTTCGACATCTACGGCGATACGCTGTCGCAGCTCAAGCCCGGCTTCGAGATTTTGCAGACCGTGGCTTTCTCGACCGAGACCGATCCGGCCATCGCCTTGCTGCCTATCAAAAAAATGCTGGCCCTTTATGTCGGCGGCATGGGCTCGAAAGAAGAAAACTTCCATAAGCGGGTCATCGAGCGCGCGGGCTACGTCGAGCTCGCCCAGCGCCTGCAGGAGCTATGGCTTTCGGCTCGTCAAAAAGAAGCGGTGATGGCCGTCCCCGACGAACTGGCCGACACACTCTCGGTCACGGGTTCAGCCGAGAACATTCGCCGCCGGCTCACCGCCTGGAAGGCATCGCCCGTGACAACCCTGATGATCGGCGTCACCGACAACTTCGACAAAACCGTTGCCAACATGGAAGCCCTGGTCGCGCAAGTCTAGGGGCCTCGAAATAGAGATTTGGTACCGCAGCCCCGCCCGTGGAAGAATCATCGCCCCGGCGTAGCGAGGATTCAGGGTGAACTCATGTTTGTTGCCAACACGTTTCGTGGCGTTGCTGCTGCAACGCTCGCACTGCTTTTCGTTTTTTCGAGCATCTTGAACGTGACTGCTGCCGACCCGACGCCGCCCAAAGCGGCGCAGCGTGCGCATACCGTCACCTCGCCTTTCGGCAACCGCGAGGACCCCTGGTACTGGCTGCGTGACGATGAACGCAAGAACCCGGAGATGATCGCCTATCTCGAGGCGGAGAATGCGTACCTCAATACGGTCATGGCTCCGCATCGCGCGCTCGAACAAAAAATTTATGACGAGATCATCGCCCGCCTGAAGCAAGACGATGCCAGCGTGCCGCAGAGACGCAACGGCTATTGGTATTACTCGCGCTTCGAAACCGGCAAGCAATATCCGATCTACGCGCGTCGCAAAGGTACGCTTGAAGCCGCCGAAGAAGTCCTGATCGATGGCAACGAGCGCGCTCGTGGCCACGACTTCTACCAACTCGCTGCGCTCGAGGTCACCGTTGATGGTGAATGGGCCGCGATTGCCGAAGATACGGTTGGTCGACGTCAATATGACGTGCGGATCAAAAATTTGCGTACCGGCGAGTTTTTGCCGCAGGTGTTGACCCATGTCGAGCCTGATCTGGCCTGGACCAATGATGGTCGCACGCTCGTTTATATCCGCAAAGATCCGCAGACCCTGCTTGGCAACAAGGTCTATCGACACGGACGCGGCAGCGATGTCGCGAATGACGCGCTGGTCTATGAACTGGATGACGACAGCTTTTACCTCAGCGTCGCGAAGTCGAAGTCCGATCGCTTCATCTTCATCGCTGCGCAAAGCACGGTATCGAGTGAATACCGCTACGCCGATGCCGGCGCGGCGCAGCTCGAGTTTCGGGTCGCGATTCCGCGGGAGCGCGATCACGAGTATCAACTCGAAGACCTCGGTGATCGGTTCATCATCCGCACCAATTGGCAGGCCAAGAACTTCCGCATCGTCGCCGCGCCAATTGCAACGGCAAGCAATCGCGGCACCTGGCAGGACGTGATTCCGCATCGCAGCGACGCTTTCATCGGCGGCTTCGAGGCGTTCAAAGATTATTTGGCAGTGTCGGAGCGCGCCGGGGGCTTGGCGAAAATGCGGGTGCGCTCCTGGGACGGCAAGCGAAGTCTGCTGATCGATGCCGCGGATCCTGCCTATGTCATGGGTCTCGGCAACAACAGCGAACAGAACACCTCGCTGCTGCGCTACGTTTATTCATCACCGACGACGCCGTCGACGACTTGGGACTATGACATGACGAGTGGCGAGCGAAAGCTGCTCAAGCAGGAGCCGGTACTCGGTGGCTTTGATGCCAAAAATTACATCGCGGAATTCCGCTTTGCCACGGCGCGTGACGGCACGCGGATCCCGGTCACTTTGTTCTATCGTCGCGGCACACCCCTCGATGGCACGGCACCGGTTTATCAGTACGCCTATGGTTCTTACGGGTTTTCGACGGAACCGTCGTTCCGCTCACCCATTTTGTCGCTGGTTGATCGCGGCTTCGTCTATGCGATTGCTCATATTCGCGGCGGCCAGGAGATGGGTCGCGAGTGGTACGAAAAAGGCAAGCTACTGCACAAGAAAAACACGTTCACCGATTTCATTGATGTGACCCGCTATCTGGTCGCGGAAAAAATCGCTGATCCGCGGCGCGTTTTTGCCATGGGTGGCAGCGCGGGCGGATTACTGATGGGCGCCATTTCGAACATGGCGCCGGGCGACTACAAGGCGCTGGTGGCCCATGTTCCCTTCGTCGATGTCATGTCGACGATGCTCGATGAAAGCATCCCGCTCACCACCAACGAATTCGACGAATGGGGAAACCCGGGCAAGGACCGGGCAGCACACGACTACATGCTTTCTTATTCGCCCTACGATCAGGTCACGGCGCAAAATTATCCGGCGATGCTCGTGACCAGCGGGCTCTGGGACAGTCAGGTGCAGTACTGGGAGCCGACCAAATGGGTCGCGAAACTCCGCAGCCTGAAAACCGATCGCAATCCGCTGCTGCTGCGCACCAACATGGAAGCAGGGCACGGCGGCAAGTCGGGCCGCTTCGAGCGCTATCGTGAAATCGCCGAGGAATACGCCTTCATTCTTTGGCAGGCCAATGAGTGAACTCGATCTCGGTCGGTTCCACGAGATCAGCGTCAGCACGCCCGACCTGGACGCCTCGCTGCGCTTCTATGAAATGCTGGGCTTCGCGCGCGGCAGCATCGGCAACGCCTGGCCGCACCCCTATGCCGTAGTCACACTCGGCACTTTGGTACTGGGCCTGCACCAGTACAAATTTCCGTCACCGTCGTTCACGGCGGTGCACGAAGATTTTCCCGGAACATTGCAAACCTATCGAACGGCGGGCGCGGTGATCGCCTTCGCAAAAACTGGTCCGGACTGCTTCAATGAATTCGGGCTGCGTGACCCGGCCGGGCACATGATCACCTTGCTCGAACGGGCGACTCATCCCGATGACGCCTGGGATCCGGCGCGCGTCAGTCCCACGCTCGGTGAGTTTCTGGCGTACAGCCTGCCCTCGGCCGCCCCCGATGTCAGCACCGGTTTTTGGCGGGCTTTGGGTGCACAGGCCGCGATCGGTCGTCCCTGCTGGCCTGCCGAGTGGTTACTCGCCGGCGGATTGATGGTGGCCATTCACGCCGAGTCGCACTTCGACGAACCTGCGTTGGTCTTTCATCGGCACGGGGTCGCTTCGGGCACTCGACTCGAATCGCCTGAGGGGCTGTCGCTGGTGATCGTCGGCTAACGCGAGCGCTGCAAGCGGCGCTCGATACCGGCAACCAGACGGCGCAAGGCAGCCGGGTTCTGCCTCAAAAACAAGGAAGGCTCGACGAGTTCAAGCTCCATCACTACGGTGTGGCCCGCGGCATCTGGCGCAACATCGACGCGGGCGTAGAGCAAGTCTTCGTCGAGAGCGCTAACGGCAGCGAGCGCAGCCTCACCGACCGCACGCTCTGCGGCCGAGATTGGCAGGGCTTCGGATACGCTTTCGACGCCGCCGGCAAAACGCGGCGTCTTGCGGACCGCGTGCGTGAAGTCGCCGTCGATCCACACCAAGGCGCGCTCGCCGTAATGTTCGACGGAATCAAGGTAGGGCTGCACCAACACATCGCGCTCAGCGAGCAACCGACGACACACCATGTCAGCATCGGACGATGCAGCGGCAACGCGGTGGGTCTCGAATGACGCCGCGCCCACGGCCGGCTTGATGACGATGTCCCGCCAACCGCGCGCTGAACACTCCTCGTGAATATCAGTGCTCTTGCCGGACTCGAGCAGCAGCGTCGGCGTGACCGGTACGCCACGATCTGCGAGTTTGATGAGATAGCGCTTGTGCAGATTGTCGAGGATTACTTTGAGCGGATTCCACATGGCCGAGGTCGCAGCCACGGCCGTAGCCCAGCGAGCGAAAGCCTCGGGGTCGCGGATGTAATCCCAGGTCGAGCGAATGACGGTGGCTGCAGGTCGCTGCCACTCGGCAGGGTTGTGCCAAGCGACCATTTGCGCATCGATACCTGCCGACCGCAGCGCTTCGAGCAGCAGGTCTTCGTCGACGTCCGGCTCGGGTAGCGGCCGGCACGTCGCAATCCGCAGAATCATGTGGTTTTCGGTCGGCTCAACAACAGGTAAAGACCGAACAGCATGATGCAGACATTCACCGCGCCGATGAGGAAAAACGGCATGCCCTTGCTGACGACGTCATAGAGCCAACCACCGACCGCCGTGGTGAACAGAATGCCGCAAGAGGCAAAGATTCCGGCGAGCCCGAACACGGCTCCGCGAACATCTTGCGGGGCTTCCTGGCCGAGTACGGTTTGACTTGCAATGATGGCGCAGATCTGTCCCATGCCGAGCAAAATCGCAACCAGCGTGATCCACTCGCTGTTCGGGTCACCCACGAAACCACCCGCGATATAGCCGATGCCGGCAATGGTCATGGCGACCACACCCGCAGTGATGCGGTTCATCTTGTCGAGTGCCAGACCAAAGAAAATAGCGAACAGCAGGCCTGCCGAGTTCGCGATCACATAGGGTTTGGTCGCCGCAGAGACGGCCTCGGCCACCGACTGCCCGTTGGCGATGGCTGTTTGCTGCAAGCGCGCACTGAAGAAAGTGCCGATGACAATGCGATCGGCGAACGAGACGAACTGCAGCATGTAGGCAAACCAGATACGTGGATTGGCACGCGCAGCGTCGATGCCGGTGCGCAGCAAGGCGCGCAGCGGCTCGCGTTCACCAATTTGGCTCGGCGTGCCGCGCTTGAGCCCAAGCCAGCAAACGATTGCGGTGATGAGGCACAGCCCCGCTGCAAAACTCAGCGTGACCTGGCCCGCAGTCACGGCATCCATGCCATCGGCAGCCAAGCGCTGCGGGACCTTGCCGAGCACCAGCACGGCAAGCGTCGCACCCAGACCCTGACAAAAACCTGTGATGCCTACGAACAAACCGCGCGACTCTTCTTTGGGAATGTCGGCCAGCACGGTGGCGAGCATGCAGCCAACCGCGGCGACACCCACCGAGAAGAACAGCGCGCAGGCCAGCAACTGCGGAAAAGTGCGGGCGAGCGGATAAAGAAAGAATCCGGCTGCCAACCAAAGAAAGCCGATCGCATACACCGGCCGGCGACCGATTTTGTCCGACAGGGCCCCAAAGGGAGCGACCAGCAACAAAGAAACGATTTCATTGCTGAAGCCGAGTAGCCCCAATACCCGCCCTTGTTCGCCCTGGGGGACCTTCAGGTTGGCATTGAGCAGGTAGGGCTGGATGAAGCTGACGAAGGCCAGCATGCCGATGGTGATGAACGCCGCGAACAGGTAAGTCCGGGCGTTCCAGCGCGTATAACCCGGGGCGAGGCGCACCGGACCCAGTTTGATGTCGGTTGCGTTCATCGGGGCATCCTAGCCCAAGCCCCGGGATAGCGCATTGGCGTAACCGGGCAGCGCCTGCCCCGTGGATACCCCCGTCGATTGGGTCAACATGGAACTCTGGTGCCTGAAAACGGTCTAGGTTCGCTCACCTTCGCCGCCCCTAAGGAAAAGATCATGGGAGATATCCTGCTGCTGCCGTTCGCCGAGTACTGGTGGGCCTATGTCGGCTTTATCGCCGCCCTGCTCGTCATTCTGGCCTTCGATCTCGGCGTCTTCAGCAAGCCGGGGACTCTGCCCTCGCTGCGCTCGGCGATCATCCGCAGCATCATCTTCATTTTGTTGGCGCTCGCCTTCAATTACGGTCTGTACCAGTTCCTGCTTCACGAGCTGCCCAACCGCCCCGACCTCGTCGGCATGGATCACGCACAGCTCGCGCGCGACACCTCGCTCGAGTTCCTCGCGGGCTATGTGGTCGAGTACGCGCTCGCCATCGACAACGTGTTCGTGTTCGTCGCCGTGTTCTCTTATTTTGCGGTACCGGCGCAGTATCAGCAGAAGGTGCTGTTCTACGGAATCATGGGCGCGATCCTCTTCCGCGCGCTCTTCATCTCGCTCGGTTCCATCCTCATGCAGTACGGCTGGGTGGTCGCGATCTTCGGCATTTTCCTGATCCTGACGGGTCTCAAGATCCTGTTCCTGCCCGAGAAACCCATCGATCCGTCGCGCAACCCGATCATTCTCGGCGTCAAAAAATTATTCCCGGTCACGCCGGCCTATCATCAAGACAAATTCTGGGTCGAGATTGATGGCAAGACTTGGGTGACCCCGCTCTTCGTCGCCCTCGCTTTCATCGAGTTCAGTGACATCATCTTTGCCATCGACTCGGTGCCTGCCATCTTTGCTCTGACCAACGAGCCGTTCATCGTATTCACCTCGAACATTTTCGCCATCATCGGTCTGCGCTCGCTGTTCTTCGTGCTGCAGAGCATGGTGAAGGCCTTCTTGTTCTTGAAGTACGGCCTAGGCGTCATTCTGGTGTTCGTCGGCCTCAAGATGGTCTGGCTCAACGAGGCGTTCGGCGGCAAGTTCCCGATCAGCTGGTCACTCGGCATTATCGGCACCATCCTCGCGGTCTCGATTTTGGTGTCGATCGCCTGGAACCGCGTGCGTCCCGCAGATCAGGCCTGAGAGTGTTGATCGGGTCTCTGCTACTCAGAGCGCTCTGACGAAGCTGTCGATCGCGGCGCAGCTCACGGGTTCGTCCAGCGTCGGCGCATGACCGCGGCGCGGGATCACGCAGGACTGCATGTCGGGATGAATCTCGGCCATGCGTTCGACCGTGCGCGCCGATAAAAGATCAGAGAGCTCGCCACGCAGACACAACAGCGGCAACTCGCGCAGCGAGGCGAACGCCGCCCAAAAATCGGGTGTGGGTCCACTCGCTTCGCGTACGGCGCGACCCACGTTCGGATCGACCTCACGAACGATGCGGTCTGCTGTCTGCTCTCTATAAATTCGGCGTGCAAACTGCAGCCAGTCGGCGTCGGTGAAATCGGGAAATACCTGCGCGTTGGCGATGCGCGCATCGTCCGCCGCTTCTTGCCAACTGGTCGCTGCACGCGCCTTGCCCGCGGAAGTGGCGATGCGCAGCATCCCGGCCATCTCGAGTTCGGGACCAATATCATTGAGCACCAGTCCCGCGACACGCTCGCGGTGTTCACTCGCGAGAAACATGCCGACGAATCCGCCAAGCGAAGTGCCGATGACGACCACCCGCGGCATTGCGATGGCATCGAGCACCGCGAGCACATCTCGAACATAGACGTCGAGTCGATAGTTTCGCCACTCAGGATCGTGATCGGACAAGCCTCGTCCCCGAAGATCGAGTGCGATAACGCGACGGCCGAGGAAGCGCGACAGATGCGGTGCGAGCTTTTCGAAATCGCGGCAATTGCGCGTGAGACCGGGCAGGCACAGTACCGGCGTCCGGTCTACGTGACCCGGATAATCGCGCAGATGCAGACGCAAAGCTGCGCCCAGCTCGACGTAGCGATCGACGAACTCGGCGGTCACCGACTCGGTATCACTTGGCAAACAGGCGGGTCGGGTCGCGGAACGCCTTGAACTCGAGTGCGTTGCCCGAAAGGTCGTACAGGAAAAAGGTCGCTTGCTCACCGACCTCACCCGCAAAGCGAACCCCGGGATCGATCACGAAGCTCGTGCCCGCGTCACGCAACCGCGCAGCGAGTTCATGCCATTGCTGCCACTCGAGGACGACCCCGAAATGGGGGACTGGCACGTCTTTGCCATCGACTTTGTTGGTATGAGCCGGCGCATCAAAAGCCTTGCGCGATGGATCGACATGCGCAACCAATTGATGGCCAAAGAAATCGAAGTCCACCCACTCATGGGCGGAACGCCCCTCGGGACAACCGAACAGCTCGCCATAGAATTTACGCGCCGAGGGCAGGTCGTGCACGGGAATCGCCAGATGGAAGGGTGCGAGCATGATCGAGATCACCTTTTTTTGCGGGTGCGCGCGAGACGCGGCAAAAGCTTCTGAAAATATTGAGGCATGAGACGCTTGAGCCGCCAGTAGGTTCGATACTCACGCGGATAAATGAAGTGGCTGGTGCCACGGCCCGCTGCCGCCAGCATCTGCTCGGCAACTTCTTCTGCCGATACCCCTGAATCTTCGATCAGGCGCGCGGCGGACTTGAGCATCTTGTCGTCGCCGCGAGCCGACTCGATCAAGCGCGTACGAAAAAACCCGGGCATGGCCACCATGACCTGCACACCGTAGTCGGCGTATTCCTGCATCAGCGACTCACTGAGTCCGACGACTGCGGCCTTGGCCGCACTGTAGGCCGACATGTTGGCGCTGGTGGTGACGGCAGCCATGCTCGCAATGTTGATGATCACGCCACCCTTGCCTCGCCCCATGTGGCGAACCAAAGGACGGCAGCTGTTGGCAACGCCATGCACGTTGATATCGAACATCCACTGCCACTCTTCGGCGGTGCTGTTGTGAAAAGCCCCTGCCATGGCAACGCCCGCACAATTGATCGCGAGATCGATGCCACCCAGCGTGGCGATAGCTGAATCGACGAGCTGCGTCATGGCGGCCGCATCACGCACATCGCAAGCGACTGCTGCGACGCGCGCACCATCGCGCGAAAAACTGCTCGCCACCAGATCGAGCCGCGAGGCATCGACATCGGTGAGTACCAACTGCCAGCCCTCGCGGGCAAGAATTTCAGCGCAGGCCAGCCCCAAGCCACTGGCGGCGCCGGTGATGAATGCACGTCGTCCGGCGAGGCGCTGCGAAAGATTGGTGGCGGCGGAAGTCACGACTCAAGCGTACTATGAGGGCGATGTCGTTCGCAGGCCCGCACGGAAGTTTTCGGCCTGTACGCGGATGGCCTTACGATCTGCCGCGGACAGCCGATCGAGATTGCGCAGCTGCAAACCCATACGCGGATTCGCACGCAGGCTCTGCTCGTGACGCTGCAAAAAATCCCAGTACAGCGTGGTGAAGGGACAGGCCTTGTCACCGACCGCCTTGGTCGGATCGTAGCGACAATTCCCGCAGTAATTGCTCATCCGCTCGATGTAACGGCCGGTCGCCACATAAGGCTTGGAGGCCATGACCCCACCATCGGCGTACTGCGACATGCCCAGCGTATTCGGCAGCTCCACCCACTCGACGGCGTCGACATATACCGCGAGATACCAGCGATGCACTTCGCGCGGATCGACCCCGAGCATGAGACAGAACAGGCCCGTGACCATCAGTCTTTGAATGTGATGGGCATAACCGTAGCGCAATGTTTGACCCACGCAGTCGGCGAGGCAGCGCATCGGGGTCTCGCCGGTCCAAAAAAATTGCGGCAAAGGCTCGTTGGCACCGAGCGCGTTACGCTCCAGATAGCCCGGCATATGCAGCCAATACACGCCGCGCACATATTCGCGCCAGCCGAGAATCTGACGAATGAAGCCCTCGACCGCAGCGAGCGGTGCTCGTCCGGCCCGGTACTCGCGCTCGGCAGCTTCGATGGCCTCTAGCGGTCGCAGCAACTTCAGGTTCATTGCAGCAGCAATGCGGGAATGGAAAAGCCAAGGCTCGCCGCTCCACATGGCATCTTGATGATCACCAAAGGCGGCAAGTCGGTGCTCAATGAAATCGGTCAGGGTTGCAAGAGCCTGCTTGCGCGTCACTGGCCAGTCAAAATCCGCGAGCGATCCGGGGTGGTCGGAAAATTCCGCATTCACTTCGGCGATGACTTGACGCGTGACGGCATCGGGTCGAAAGGCTTTTGGTGGGGGCATCGTCAACTTTGATAGCCCGTCGCGACCGAAGCTCTTGCGGTTTTCGGCGTCGTAGTTCCACTCGCCGCCCTCGGGCTCGCCCGTCACATCGAGCAATACGCCGTGCGCAAGACGCATCTCACGATAAAAAAACTCCATGCGCAGCTGCTTGCGACCCTTGGCGTGTTTGGCGAAAGTCTCGTGCGAACAAAGAAAATGTCGATCTGCGCGCAGCTCGATCCTGGGGCCCATCTCGCGGATCGCGGCACGCAAGCGCCACTCGCCGGGCTCGACGACTACCACACGCTCCGGCGCCAAGCGGTCGATGTCGGCGCGAAGCGTAGTGACGAGCGATGCACAACGGGCATCGAGCGAGTGATAGACCAGCCGCAGGCCTTCGGCTTCCAGCTCGTCACGAAAGTGCCGCATGGCCGCCAGAAACATGGCGATTCGCGGCCGACTGACGGGCACGAGGGTCGACTCCTCGCGCGCCTCGCACATCCAGACCACATCGCGACGCAGATCGAGACCATCGAAAGCCGCGGAGTCACGATCGAGTTGGTCGCCGAGCACGACGATGAGGTGCCGGATTGGCATAAGTCGATGATCATAGACCGGTCGCTGAGCTATGGGGACGCTTTACTCACCCAGGGTGCCGTGTCAGTTTGGTCTGCAACCCCGTGGTCCGTGACTTCAGCAGGAGACCCTGATGCCGCCTTTTTCACGCCGCGATTTTCTGTCGAGCAGCGCTGGCTTGTCGGCTGCTGCATTGGCCGCCGCCGATCTGCGCATCGCCGAGGCACAACCCGCCGCCATGCCCGCCGCCATGCCCGCCGCGGGACCTGCCCCCGCCGCCGCGTCAGCCGCTGCGGCACCCGCTCCTTCCTGGTCAGTGGGTCCTTTCGAGGACTTGCGCCAGTGGATCGCCGAGCTCGACCGACGTGGCCTGGTGCTGCGAGTGCGTGATGTCGACCAAGATGCTTACGAAGGCACAGCGCTGATGTATCGACTCATCGATCGCTTCGGCATGTACTTCGCACCGACACTGGTGATGGAGAACGTCAAAATCGACGGCGTCTGGCACAAGGGGCCGATCATCACCAACCATTTCGGTCATTGGGATACCGAATGTTTGAGCTTCGGGCTCGAGCCGGTGCCCGGCGATCATGTTGCGACCTATTACAAGGCGCTCGCCCGCGTCGAAGAATTTTTGAAGCGTGGTCAAGGTGGCGCATTTCCGACCGCGGCCTTCACCGAGGTGACGCGCGATGTCGCGCCCTGCAAACAGGTGGTGCTGAGCGGCGATGCCATAGACCTGCGGCAGTTCGCCTTCATTCAGTCGAACCCCGCAGACTCGACGCGCTACGTGAATACGGGCTCGGTGTTCACCCATGATCAGGAACTCGGCAAAAATTTCGGTACGTATCGTTGCGAGATCAAAGGCCCCAGGCTTTTGGGTGTGAACCCTGAAGAGGGTCAAGGTGCCTGGCAGGCCTTCATGAAAGCGCGCGAGCGTGGCGAGAAATCGGTCAAGGTGTCGATCGCGCTCGGTCAAGACCCGGTGACCTGGGTAGTCTCCAGCTCGAAACTCAATCGTGCCAAGGCTGACGAACTCGAGGTGGTCTCGGCGATCCGCGGCAAACCACTGAAGGTCGTCCGCTCCGAAACCAACGATCATCTGGTACCCGCCAACTCCGAGATGATCATCGAAGGCGAAGTACCGCTCGATCAACCCATGCTGCCTGAAGGGCCGTTCGGCGAAATGTACGGATACATGGGTGCAAAGAAATCGGCAAATTTCTGGATGAATGTGACGACGATCACGCATCGTCGCAATCCCTGGATCGTCAATCAGTTCACGGGTGTCACTCGCGGTTTTCCGACGGCGCCGCTCGAGCAGATCGCGCTCGCCAGCCTGAAACGCTTCATGCCCAACGTGAAGATGCTGCATACGCCGGTCGAGGCCACCGGCCTGTGCTTCGTCAGCTTCAAAAAGCAGAAGCCCGGCGAAGCCCTCGAAATCGGCAAGCGGATCGCTCAAATCGTCGGCATCGCCAAAATCATCGTGATGGTCGACGACGATGTCGAAGTACTCGATCGCACCCAGGTCATGCATGCGCTCGGCGCACGCTGGCAGCCGCAGCCCGCCACGGCCATCATTCCGGAAATGCGCGGCATGGCACTCGATCCTTCGCTGACCAAGCGTCCGATGACCTCCAAGATCGTGATCGACGCCACTCGCCAACTGCCGGAAGAAGGCGGGCCAAAGATTTATCAAGCGCTCAACCGCACCGAGCTCGAACGCCTCGCCCCCGAGGCCTTCGAAAAAGTGGCGGCGCGCTGGGGTAAATGGGTCGGCAAGTATCGCCCACCAGGCGTCTGAGCGTGCTGCAGCTCGACACACCTCGTCTGCGACTCCGTGAGTTCACGGAAGATGATGCGGCTTTCGTGCTGCGTCTGCTCAATGAACCCTCGTTCATCGAATTCGTTGGTGATCGTGGCGTACGCAGCCTCGATGATGCGCGGCGTTACCTGCGCGAAGGACCCATGGCGAGCTACCGCGCGCATGGCCACGGACTGCTGCGGGTCAGTCTCAAAATGGACGACACGCCGATCGGCATGTACGGTCTCGTCAAGCGCGACACCCTGCCCGAGCCGGACATCGGCTTCGCCCTGCTGCCCGAGTACTGGGACCGGGGCTATGTCACCGAAGCCGCTCAAGCGGCCATGAAACATAGCGAGCAAATACTGGGGCTACAAACCATTCTGGGTATTACTTCGCCGCATAACGTGCGTTCGATCGCAGTTCTCAACAAGCTCGGCCTGCGCTTCATCGACGAAAAGCCGCTCGGCGACAAACCCCAGCTGCTCAAGATATTCGGGCTCGCGCTAAAATAGCCGTATGTCGCAATCCAACCGCTACCCCTCGGCTTCCATTTTCATGCACTGGCTGATGCTGATCTTGCTCGCCGGTGTCTACACCATGATCGAACTGCACGACGAGTTTCCCGACGGCAGCCCGACCTATGAGCTGCTCGAGACCTGGCACTACATGCTGGGCTTGACCGTGTTCGTGCTGGTGGGCATTCGCCTCGTGCTGCGCTCGCGTTTTACTGCACCGCCGATCGAGCCGCTGCCGCCAGCTTGGCAGCGTGGCCTTTCGCGCCTCGTCCATGGCTTGCTCTACGCGCTGATGATCGGCATGCCGATCGGCGGCTGGCTCATGCTGAGCGCCAAAGGCGAAACCATTCCTTTCTATGGCCTGACCCTGCCCGCGCTGCTGTCGCCCAATGAAGAACTCGCCGAACTCATCGAAGAAATCCACGAGACTGTTGGTGTGACAGGTTATTACCTGATCGGGCTGCACACCCTCGCCGCGCTCGTCCATCACTACCTGATCCGCGACAACACCCTGCAGCGTATGCTGCCTTGGAACAGCCAAAAGTCATGATCGAAAAAGCGATTGAGCGTTTGCTCTTTGCGTGCCGCTGGTTACTGGCGCCGCTTTATCTTGGGCTTGCACTGGCCTTGATCGCTCTCGGCATCAAGTTTTTTCAGGAAGCGTTCCACGTCGTGCTGACCATTGGCACGTTAGCCGAAGACCAGCTGGTGCTGACCATACTGACGCTGATTGACATTGTGCTGGTCGGCAGCCTGATCGTGATGGTGATGTTTTCGGGTTACGAAAACTTCGTGTCACGGATCGATGTCGCCGCCGAATCAGAAAAACTCGACTGGCTGGGCAAGCTCGATGCGGGCACCCTGAAACTCAAGGTGGCCGCATCGATCGTCGCCATTTCGTCCATTCATCTGCTGAAGGTCTTCATGGATGTGAAGACCATTCCGAACGACAAAATTCTTTGGTATGTCGTTCTGCACCTGACCTTCGTGGTCTCGGCGCTGCTGCTCGGCGTACTCGACCGCATGTCGTTCGCCGACAAGCGGCCGTAGCCGTTACGGCCGGAGGCGTACTTATTTCTTGGTGCTGCGCTTGGCGGCGCGCTTTTTGGCGCGAGCCGGATCCTTGGGACGGGTCTTGCCGAAAGAACCCTGATAAATCTTGCCGCGACGGCTTCTACTGTCACCCTTGCCCATCTCTTCGACTCCGCTGAAAACGGCGATCCATTCGCCGGGGGCGCAAGTTTAGGTCACTCAGCGGTAACGCGCCATCAACTTGCCGAGCTGTTTTGAACCCGGATTGAGACGCTCGAACGGCAGCTGGTTCAGCGGCAGGTCGGGAGTCCGGTTGAGGGAGTGGAATTCCGTGTCTTGCGTCGGCCGGCAATGCAGCAAACCCGTGAGGTATTCGCCCTTGGCGATGTGCTGCTGCACGTAGTCATGCGCGTGCAATTCGTCGGTCGGATCGTAGTCTTCGGCAAGCTTGCGCAGCACCACACGGCTGCCGTCATGCAGCATCACCGGCACGGCTTCGCCGGCAGCATAGTCGGTCGCGATCTCTTTCTTGAAGGGTACGAAGTCAGCCTCGACCACCGGCTCGTAATGCTCACGCGTGAAAGCGTAGCTCTTGGTCGAGCCGTCATGATCATTGAAGGTCACGCAGGGCGAGAGCACATCGATCAGGGCAAACCCCGGATATTTGAGCCCCGCCTGAATAAGCGGCACGAGCTGTGCCTTGTCGCCCGAGAAACTGCGCGCCACGAAGCCCGCACCCAGGTTCATGGCGAGCAACACCGGATCGATCGGCGGCTGTTGATTGACCTCGCCCTTCTTGGCTTTGGTACCGATGTCAGCCGAGGCCGAGAACTGCCCCTTGGTGAGTCCGTATACCCCGTTGTTTTCGATGATGTACAGCATGTTCACGTTACGGCGGATCGCGTGACAAAACTGCCCGAGACCGATCGATAGCGAATCGCCGTCGCCCGAGATGCCGATGTAATAGAGGTCGCGGTTGGCCGCATTGGCGCCCATTGCGATCGAGGGCATGCGACCGTGCACGGAGTTGAAGCCATGGCCGCCGCTCACGAAATAGGCCGTGGTCTTTGATGAGCAACCGATGCCCGACAGCTTGACGAGATTTTCCGGGCGCATCGAGATGCCCCAGCAAGCCTCGATGATGGCTGCGGTGATCGAATCGTGGCCGCAGCCGGCGCAGAGCGTGGACAACGCGCCTTCGTATTCGCGACGAGTCAGTCCGAGCTCGTTTCGCGGCAGCGAAGGGTGGGCAATCTTCGGTTTGGGGATGAACGTCATGACACCACTCCGGAGACGGCGCGACGATCTTCGAGCAGGTCACCGAGCACGCCGTCGACGATGAATTTTGATGACACGGGCAAGCCGCTGTAGTGCAGAAGCGAGCGCAGCTTCGCTTTGTCGACGCGCGTTTCGAGGGTCAACAAAGATTTGAATTGCGCATCGCGATTCTGTTCGACCACATAGATGACTTCATGATCGGCAAGGAATTTTTCGACTTCTTCGCTGAAGGGGAAACCGCGTACGCGCATGTAGTCGAGATGCACACCGCGCGCGGCGATGACATCGAGCGCTTCACGCACCGCACCGTCGCAACTGCCGATCGAGACGATCGCCGCCTTGGCCTTGCCGTCTCCTTCGACCACGGGTCGCGGCACGTGGCGCTTGGCCGTGGCGAATTTGCGCAGCAGGCGATCGAGCACCAGCTGGTACTCCGCCGAATCTTCAGTGTAGGTGCCGAATTGGGTATGACCTGACCCGCGGGTGAAATACGCCCCCTTCGGATGCACGCCCGGGAAGCTGCGATAGGGAATGCCGTCTTCGTCTTTATCGAGATAGCGGTAGAACTTCTCGATCTTTTCGAGCTCGGCCTTGCCGAGTACCTTGCCGCGATCCGGTCGATAGTTGTCATCCCAAACCAGATCGCGACACATCCAGTCGTTCATGCCGATATCGAGATCGAGCATGACGAGCACGGGTGTCTGCAAGCGTTCCGCCAGGTCGAAGGCCTGCACTGCCATGTAGAAACACTCTTCCGGATTCGCCGGATAGAGACAAACATGTTTGGTATCCCCGTGCGACGCATAGGCCGCCGAGATCAGATCGCACTGCTGTGTGCGCGTCGGCATGCCCGTCGACGGTCCGACCCGCTGCACATCGAAAAGTACCGCCGGCAATTCCGCGTAATAGGCCAAACCGAGAAATTCGCTCATCAAAGAAACACCTGGACCCGAGGTGGCAGTGAACGAACGCGCACCGTTCCAGTTGGCACCAAGCACCATGCCGATTGCCGCCAACTCGTCTTCGGCCTGAATGAAAGCGAAATTGGCGCGGCCCGTCTCAGGGTCGATCCGCGTTTTGTCGGCAAAACTTTTGAAGGCATCCATCAGCGAGGTGGATGGCGTGATCGGATACCAGGCGGCAACCGTTGCACCGGCATAAACGCAACCGAGCGCCGCTGCGGTATTGCCGTCGATCATGATATGACCGCTGGTTTTATCCATTTGGTCGACACGCAGCGGCAGCGGACAGCTCAAATTCGCCTTGGCATAGTCATAGCCGAGCTGAATCGCCTGCATGTTCGATTCGACCAGTGCCGGTTTTTTTGCATAGGTCTCGGCCAGCAGCTCGCGAATGCGCGCCACATCGAGATCGAGCAGTGCCGCAAGCACACCGGCGTAGCAAATATTTTTCATCAGGATGCGCGTACGCACACCCTTGAAGTTTTCGTTGCACAGACGGGCGAGCGGCACACCGAGCACCGTGACGTCGTCACGCTTTAGCAGTCCCGGTCGCGGCCAAGTCGAGTCGTAAATCAAATATCCGCCCGGCGCGACATCGCGGACATCGCGGGCGTAGGTCTCGGCATTCATCGCGACCATGATGTCGACCTTGCCGGAGCGGGCGACGTAACCATCTTTCGAGACGCGGATCTCGTACCACGTCGGCAGTCCCTGGATGTTCGACGGGAAGTAGTTCTTGCCCATCACCGGGATGCCGCTGCGGAAGATCGACTTCATGAGCAGCGTATTGGCACTGGCCGAGCCCGTCCCGTTGACGGTGGCGATCTTGATGACGAAATCATTGACGCGGGAAGGCGCAGCGGACATCGGCACGGTCTCCGTTCGCGGGCTTTAAGGAGTAGCGGTAGCAGTGGCAGTGGTCGCAGCAGCGGCAGCGACGGGCTGGTCGACGGCGTGCGGCCATTTCACCCAGGACTTTTGCATGTCCCAGGCGGCCGTCGGACAGCGCTCGGCACACAGGCCGCAGTGCACGCAAACATCTTCATCTTTGACCATGACGCGTCCGGTGAACTTCAGCGGCGCGCTTACATAGAGTGCCTGCGTGACATTCTTCGCCGGCGCCTTCAGACGCGTACGCAGCTCGTCTTCACTGCCATCCGGCGTCATAGTCAGACAATCGACCGGACAGACATCGATGCAAGCATCGCACTCGATGCAGAGTTTGGTCTCGAAAACCGTCTGCACATCGCAGTTGAGGCAGCGCTGTACTTCTTCGGCGGCCTGCTCGGCGGTGAAGCCGAGCTCGACCTCGATATTGATTTTTTTGAAGCGCTCTTTGAGCGAAACATGCGGCACCAGACGGCGCTTGGTGGCACTGTAGTCGTTGGCGTAGGACCACTCGTGCATACCCATCTTGCGGCTCTGCAGATTGACGCCGGGCGCCATGCGCTCGGCGACCGCCTTGCCCTGACAGTGCTGATGGATGGAAATGGCAGCCTGATGGCCGTGCTCGACCGACCAGATGATGTTTTTGGGTCCGAACGCGGCATCGCCACCAAAGAAAACGCCGGCACGGGTGCTCTCGAAGGTGGTGGCGTCGACCTTGGGCACATCCCACTTGTCGAACTCGATCCCGAGATCGCGCTCGATCCACGGGAAGGCGTTTTCCTGACCGATGGCGAGGATCACATCGTCAGCCGGATAAAACTCTTCGCCGGTGATGCGCTCGGCCGTGATACGCCCGCGCGCGTCGAATTCGTATTCCATCACCTCGAACGTCATGCCTTTGAGGCGACCGCCCTCGATCACGAAGTTCTTCGGCGAACGGTTGATGATGATCTCGACGCTTTCGGCTTCCGCATCCTCGAGTTCCCACTCCGAGGCTTTGAAGAACTGACGCGGCTTGCGCGCCATCACCTTCACGCTCTTGGCGCCGAGGCGCAGCGAACTGCGGCAGCAGTCCATCGCGGTGTTGCCGACGCCGATGATGAGCACGTTCTGACCGACCGTCTTGACGTGATCGAACGCGATCGACTCGAGCCAGGCGATACCGATGTGAATATTGGCCGCGCCTTCCTGACGACCCGGCAGCGAAAGCTCTTTGCCTTTGGGTGCACCGGAGCCGACAAAAACGGCATCGAAGCCACCCTCATCGAGCAGCTTGCGCATGGACTCGATGCGATGACCCAACCGCAGGTCGACGCCCATATCAACAATCGCGCCGATTTCTTCGTCGAGTACATCCGCCGGCAAACGGAACGAGGGAATGTTCGTGCGCATCAATCCGCCAGCAGTCGCGAATTGCTCGAAGATCGTGACGTCGTAGCCTAGCGGCATCAGATCGTTGGCCACCGTGAGCGACGCACAACCCGCACCGATGCAAGCGATACGCTTGCCATTTTTTTGAGTGGGGATCGGCGGCAGACGATCGCGGAATTCGTCTTTGTGATCGGCAGCCACGCGCTTCAAGCGACAGATGGCGACCGGTTTCTGTTCGACGCGACCGCGACGACAGGCGGGTTCGCAGGGACGGTCACAGACTCGACCCAGCACACCCGGGAATACATTGGAGCGCCGATTCACCATGTAGGCGTCGGTAAAGCGCCCTTGGGCAATCAGCCGGATGTACTCCGGCACGTCTGTGTGGGCAGGGCATGCCCACTGGCAATCCACGACCTTGTGAAAATAGTCTGGATGCGAGGTATCCGTCGCCGCCATTGAACCCCCGTTCGAGTCAGTCAACCACCCGTCCCCCCGAGTATCCAACCGCCCCATGCAAATGTCACCGTGAACAGGACATGGACGACGGGTACGATGCTGCCCTCTCCACCCCATGGAATAGGCATGAACGAGATGGATGCCCCCACCGAAATCCGCCTGCGCCGTCAGTCGCGGGTCCTCGAGGTCGCTTTTGGCGAGACCGAGCGTTATGCCCTGCCGTTCGAGTTTCTGCGGGTGCATTCGCCCTCGGCCGAGGTCAAAGGCCATGGCCCAGGGCAAGAAACGCTGGTGCTCGGCAAACAGGGGGTGGGAATCCGCAATCTCGAGCCGGTCGGTCAATACGCCGTCAGACTGCTATTCGATGACGGGCACGACAGTGGTCTTTATAGCTGGAAATACTTGCGCGAGCTCGGTCGCGACCACGACATGCTGTGGCAGCGCTATCTCGAGCGGGTTGCCGCCGCCCACAAAGGCTGAGCCACCGCAGACACGATTCGGGGCAAAAAAAAGGCCGAGCAGATGCTCGGCCTACAGTCCCTTTTTGCTTTTTTCAAACCCCCGTTCGGCCGATCCGCTAGCGGACCGGTACGCGTGCCGATGTTTTACGCCCATCGCCGGCGAAAATCCATAGTCCATGCCGGAGGGGCGCGAGAGAACGCGTGATCTGGCGCTCGCGCGGCTACAATGTTCGGCCCTGCGGAGTCCGTTGCATGGCCGTCGAGAACGACAGCAAAACCACTCACTTCGGTTTCGAACAGGTCGCCTGGAGCGACAAGGCGAAGCGCGTTCGCGGCGTTTTCGATTCGGTGGCCCCCAAGTACGACCTGATGAACGATCTGATGTCGGGCGGTCTGCACCGACTGTGGAAAGAGTTCACGCTCTCGCAGACACATCTGCGACCGGGTCAGCACGCTCTCGATGTCGCGGGTGGCACGGGCGATCTCGCTCGCGGCCTCAAAAAACAGGTCGGTGAGCGCGGGCTTGTGGTGCTCTCCGATATTAATGGCGCCATGCTCGCTCACGGACGCGACCGTACCATCGACGGCGGCATCGTCCATGGCATCGAATATGTGCAGGCCAATGCCGAATGTCTGCCCTTCGCCGACAACAGCTTCGACTGCATCAGCATCGGTTTCGGACTGCGCAACGTCACCGATAAACCCGCGGCGCTGCGCTCGATGTATCGGGTGCTGAAACCGGGTGGCCAGTTGCTGGTGCTCGAGTTTTCGCAACCGACAGCACCTGGCCTCAAGCCGATTTACGATCTCTACTCCTTCAAAGTATTGCCCGTGCTGGGTCAAGTGGTCGCGCAAGATGCCGACAGTTATCGCTACCTCGCCGAGTCGATCCGCAAGCATCCTGATCAAGAAACACTGCTCGGTCTGCTGCGCGATGCAGGCTTCGAAGATTGCCGATATCACAATCTCGCCGGCGGCATCGTCGCCCTGCATCGCGGCTACAAGTATTGAACCGTGCTGACTGAAATCATCGAAAATCTGCTCAATCGCAATCTGGGCAGCTCGCCGCGGGCGCGTGAATCTTGCGCGGCTCTCAAGGGTCGACGACTCAAGCTCGTGATCCGCGATCTCGATCTGACGATCGGCTTCGAATCGCTCGGTGATTCGCTGCGTATTTCGCGGCAAGCCGAAGGTGAGTTTCACGCCGAGGTCGAGGGTTCACCGGTCAACCTGCTGGCAATGGCAGGCCCGCAACCCGAGCGGCTGCTCAAATCGGGCGCCGTGCAGGTGCGTGGTGAAGTCGAATTACTGCAGCGTTACCGCGACCTCGCGCTATTGCTTCGCCCCGACCTCGAAGAAGAACTCGCCAGATTGATCGGCGACAGCTCCGCGCACCGACTCGCGGGTCTCGCCAAAGCTGCCCTCGCGTTGGGTCGACGCAGCGCCAGCACAGCCGTGCAAAATGCGGCGGAATACTTTGCCCACGAAAGCCGTGATCTCGTGCCGCGCGCCGAGGCAGAAGTCTTTCTTGGTGAAGTCGATCGCTTGCGCGAAGACGTCGACCGCGCAGCAGCGCGGGTCGAAGCGCTGCTGGCTCGCTTCGAGCAACCCCCGAGTGATGGTGGGCGAGCATGAAGCTGCGGGTGTTGGCGAGACTGATCCAGATTCAGCGCGTGCTCGTGCGGCACGGTCTCGATGAGTTCGTTGCCGAAACCCATCTCTATCGACCCCTGCGCTTCGTGTTCATGGCCTCGCCCTGGACATGGTTCGAGCGGCGCAAGAGTGCGACCCGCGGCGAGCGACTGCGGCTCGCTCTCGAAGAACTCGGCCCGATCTTCATCAAACTCGGTCAGGCACTGTCGACGCGTCGCGATCTGCTGCCGCCGGACATCGCCGAAGAACTCGCGAAGTTGCAGGATCGCGTACCACCCTTCGAGGGGGCCATCGCCAAGCAGCTGATCGAGCAGGCCTACGAAAAGCCGCTGGAGAAAGTATTTTCGAAGTTCGACGAGCGTCCGCTCGCGGCGGCCTCGATCGCGCAAGTGCATGTCGCCACGCTTCACGATGGGCCTGAGGTCATCGTCAAAGTATTGCGCCCCGGCATGAAAGCCGTGATTGGGCGCGATCTCGAGGTCATGCATGCGCTGGCTGCACTCGCCAAGCGCAACTCGCATGAGGCGCGGCGTCTGCGGGTTGATGAAATCGTCGACGAATACGAAAAAACCGTGCTCGATGAGCTCGATCTCATGCGCGAAGCGGCGAACGCCTCGCAGCTGCGCCGCAATTTCGAAGGGTCACCCTTGCTACATGTGCCGGCCGTTTATTGGGACCACTGCCGAGTCAACGTGATGGTGATGGAGCGCATTCTCGGCATCACCATCAGCGACATGACGACGCTGCGCGCCTTGGGGACCAATATCCCGATGCTGGCCGAGAACGGCGTGAAGATTTTCTTCACGCAGGTATTCCGACACAACTTCTTCCATGCCGATATGCATCCGGGGAATATCTTTGTCCTCGTAGATGACCCGGCGCGACCCCGCTACGCCGCGGTCGACTTCGGCATTGTGGGCACGCTCGATCTGCGCGACATGCACTATCTCGCCGAGAACTTTCTCGCGGTGTTCGATCGCAACTACCGGCGGGTCGCGGAGCTGCATGTCGAATCGGGCTGGGTGCCGCCGTCGACGCGGGTTGATGAGATGGAGTCGGCCATTCGGACCGTGCTCGAGCCGATTTTCAACAAGCCGCTCAAAGATATTTCGTTCGGTACGATTCTACTGAGGCTGTTCGATATCTCGCGGCGCTTCGATATGCGTATCCAGCCGCAGTTGATCTTGTTGCAGAAGACACTGCTCAACGTTGAAGGGCTGGGTCGCGATCTCTACCCCGAACTCGACATCTGGCAGACCGCCGCACCGATTCTGCGCGAGTGGATGCGCGATCGTCTGAGCGTGCGTACTCAACTCAAGCAGTTCCGCGATCACCTGCCCGCGTTGGTCGAGGTCGCGCACGCGCTGCCACCGCTACTCAAGGTCGCCGTACAAAAAGCGCAGGACGGCAAGCTGCACATCGGCGTGCAGCCCGCAGACATCGAGCGCCTGCGTCAGCAGATTCGAGATAGCGAACGACGCCGCAATTTGACGCTCGCCGGCACCGCGCTGGGCGCGGTGGGTCTGCTGTGGATTGGCTTCGAGCTCGCGCCGCTCGGCAGCGGCTGGCTGTTGCTGCTCATCTCGGCCATCGTGCTGTGGCGGGCACGGCGCTAAGAGGCGGAGTACCGCTCGAACTCACCCCGCTCTGAGAGCTTGCAGCCAAGCGGTCGGGTCATCGCCACGCTCCAACACCTCGACGAGTGCAGAGCCCACCACGACACCAGCGACATGCCCGCGCAGCTTGGCCACCTGCTCGCGGGAGCGAATTCCGAAACCTGCGCATACCGGTACGGGCGAAGCCTTGCTGACCCGATCCAGATAATCGAGCACCGTGTCGGGTACCGCGACGTTCTTGCCCGTGGTGCCGGTCATGGTCACGGCGTACACGAAACCCTCGCTCGCACTGCAGACGAGTGACAGCCGCTCCGACGTGGTGACGGGGGTGACCATCTGCACGAGTGCAACACCTTGCGCCGCAAGCGCGGCGCGCAATTCCGCACCCTCATCAAACGGCAGGTCGGGAACGATGAACCCACACACCCCGGCGGCCGCAGCTTCAGCAGCGAGCTTGGCGTAGCCATATTGCAGTAAGGGGTTGAGATAGCTCATCAACACAAGCGGTGCGGACGGGCGCTGCATGGTCGCAAGCTCCGCCAAAATCCAACGCAGGCTGACGCCCTGTTTGAGCGCACCCTGGCTCGAACGTTGGATCGTCATGCCGTCGGCCATGGGGTCGGTGAACGGCACCCCGATCTCCACGACATCCGCACCCGCCGCGACCGCAAGCAAGTGCTCGCGAAACTTTGGTGCGCTCGGGAACCCCGCGGTCATGAAGGCGACGATCGCTGGTTCACCCCGAGCTGCTGCGTCACGAATGGCCGTGCTCAGTTTTTCCGAAGGTTTGATATTCACGAAGCCACTCCCGGGTTGCCGGCAAGCAAGGTTCGCTGCAAGGTCGGCATATCTTTGTCACCACGACCGGACATGCAGATCACGGTCCGTTTACCTTTGTTCTTTTCGGCCCAGCGCTTGGCGCCATGCAGGGCATGCGCGGTTTCGAGCGCAGGCAAGATCCCTTCGAGCCGCGAGCATTCGGTCAGCGCAGCAAGTGCTTCGCTGTCGGTCGCAGACTCGTAGCGAACTCGTCCCGCCGCCATCAACAGTGCGTGCTCGGGTCCAACGCCCGGGTAATCGAGCCCTGCAGAGATTGAATCGGTTTCGTGGATCTGTCCGTTGTCGTCTTGCAGCAGTAGCGAGTAGCAACCCTGCAGCACACCAGGCCAGCCGTAGGAGAGACTCGCTGCGTTTTCGCCAAGAGCAACGCCGCGGCCGCCGGCCTCGACTCCAATGATTTCAACCGCGCGATCGGGTACGAACGCATGAAACATGCCGATCGAATTGGAGCCCCCGCCGACACAAGCAAATACCGCATCGGGTAATCCACCACTCTGCTCAATGAATTGAGCACGTGCCTCGCGACCGATGATGGACTGCAATTCACGCACGAGATAAGGATAAGGATGCGGACCCACGGCGGAGCCGAGCAGATAAAACGTACCCATCGGGTCAGCCACCCAGTCACGCAAAGCTTCATCGATGGCAGCACGCAGGGTCTGATCACCACCCGTCACCGGTACGACCTCTGCGCCGAGCAAACGCATGCGGCCCACGTTCGGCGCCTGCCGTTCCATGTCGATGGCGCCCATGTAGACGACGCAGGGCAAGCCGAGCCGAGCGCAAGCGGCCGCGGTGGCCACGCCGTGCTGCCCGGCCCCTGTCTCGGCGACGATGCGTCGCGCACCCAAGCGCTGCGCCAGCAGCGCCTGCCCGACTGCGTTATTGATCTTGTGTGCACCGGTATGCGCGAGATCCTCGCGCTTGAACCAGATCTCCGCGCCCCAGGCCGCCGATAAGCGTGGCGCATGCGACAGCGCCGTGGGTCGACCGACCCAGTCACGCAGCTGACTACCGAGTTCGCGCTGAAAGTCTTCGCGATGCAGATGTTCGCGCATGCCCGCTTCGAGTCGTTCGAGCGCGGGTATCAGCGTTTCGGGGACATAGCGCCCGCCGTAAGGACCAAAACGGCCGCGGGCATCCGGAAAACGACCGGCGAGCTCGGCCTCGAGCATCGCGCGCTGCTCTTCAGGACTGAATCGAACATGGGCATTCATGACTATGACTCCTCAAATTGCGGCCGCAGCGGTATCGATCACCGACTTGGCCGCGCTCACGAACTGGTGAATTTTTTTTGCGGATTTTTTTCCCGGCGCCGATTCGACTCCGCTCGACACATCGACGCCCCAAGGCTGCACGTGGCGGATGGCTTCGACCACATTTTCAGGGTTGAGTCCGCCAGCGAGCAGCAGCTGCGTACGTCGTGCCGCCGCTCTCGCCATGGCCCAGTTTGCGGTACGGCCGACGCCGCTGACGGCCCCTTCGAAGAGCACCCGTGCCGGCAGTTCCGCCGGCAAAGACTCGCTCTCGCGGTAGACAGGCAGAACGCGAGCTGACAGCAAGCGCTCAAGCACATCGGGTGAAAGCGATGTCATATCAGTGTGATCGGTCTGCAGCCAATCGGGCGCGAATATCTCAAAGATTTCTTCAATCTGGGCGCTTGTGGGATGACGAGTGACGGCGACACACAGCGCCCGACCGCGTGCAGGCGCCGCGAGTCGTGCTGCATCGAGGGGCGAGATCTGGCGTACCGATGGTGCGAACACGAAGCCGATCGCGTCCGCGCCGGCATCGAGAGCCGCGGCGACGCTTTCTTCATGGGTCAATCCGCAGATCTTGACGAACATCAGGCTGAACCTTGGTGCGTATTGCGACGAGCCGTACGTCCGGCAGCGAGCATGCGCGAGGCCAGTTCGCGCGGATGATCGCCGCTCATGAGGGCGCTGCCGACGAGTGCCAGGTCATAGCCGGCCGCGGCAAGACGGGCTGCATCCTCGGCATCGACGAGTCCGCTCTCGGCCACTCGCGGCAACTCGCTCGGTAGTGCATCGACCATTTGCTCGAGCCGACCCGGCACCACCTGCAGACTGACGAGGTCGCGACAGTTGACGCCAAGCAGTACTTGCGCGCCTTGACGTTCTTGACCGGCAGCTCGGCCCAATATTCCTCGGGCTTCAAGCAGACGCACCGAGGCTTCTATGTCCCGCTCATCAAAAGTCTCGAGCAGTACAAACAAATTTTGGTCTAGTGCAGCATCGAGTAGCGCTGCGAGGGTCGATGCTGTCAGCATGCGCGCGATCAGTAGCACCCCACCCGCACCCGCCGCGCGCGCCTCGAGAATCTGGTAAGGATCAACCAGAAAATCTTTGCGCATCGTCGGCACACCGTGCGCAGCGAGTGTTCGCGAGGCCCGACGCAAATGATCGAGCGAGCCATCGAACCGACTGGGTTCGGTGAGTACCGAAACCGCCGTCGCACCCGCTTCGGCGTACCGGACCACACGCTGCTCGACATCCTCTGCAGCGGCGCTGCGCAACTGACCGAGTGCGGGCGAGCGCAGCTTCATCTCGGCGATCAGATCGAAGCCCTGAGCCGAGAGCTGCAGCCGAGGCCCTGGCGCAAGATCATGAATACGCGCCCGCAGTTCCAACTCGGAAACTTCGGCGCGGGCGAGCGCAACCCGGTCGCGGCTGCTGGACGCCATGCCCGCAAGGAAATCAAGGTTCATGCGCGCATCTCGGCCATTCTTTGCAGGACGGTCGCAGCACGGCCGTCATCGATGGCTGCCGCTGCGACGGCAATGCCGGCACGCGGCTCAGTGATCTGTCCGGTGCACTCGAGCGCCAGCGAGGCGCCGAGCAGCAAAGCATCACGATGGGCGCCACGGTCTTCGCCACGCAACACGCGCGCGAGCGCCGCGGCGTTCAAGTCGGCATCGCCGCCCGCGAGCTCTGCAGCCTTGCAGATGGCGAGGCCATAATCTGCGGGGGTGCGCTCACCGCGACGTACGCGACCCTCGCAAACATCAAATACCGTGAACGGCCCGATCGGCGTCGGTTCGTCCCAGCCATTGGCCCCATGAACAACGAACGCACGCTGCAAGCCGGGCATGCCGGTGAGCGCCTGCGCCATCAGCTCTGCGGTGAATTCATTGAAGGCACCGACCAGTGCAAAAGGTGGCGCGGCAGGATTGGTCAAAGGCCCCAGAATATTGAATACGGTCCGCACGCCAAGCGCCTGACGAACCGGCGCGATCGCCTTCATCGCCGGGTGATAGTGCGGCGCAAATAAAAAGGTGAAGCCGCTGCGCTCGAGACATCGTCCAGCCTGGGTTTCATCGAGCGGTAGCGGCAAGCCGAGTTTTTCGAGTACGTCGGCGCTGCCCGAGCGACTCGAGATCGAGCGATTGCCATGCTTGATGACCGGAACGCCGCAAGCGGCAACGAGCAACGAGGTACCCGTGGAAATATTGACGCTGCCCGAGGCGTCACCGCCGGTGCCGACGATGTCGATGGCGCGACTACGCAGCGTCTCGGCCACCACGGGTCGCCGCGCGAGCTCACGCATGGCGCGCGCGAAACCACGCAGCTCATCGCCCGTCACACCTTTGGCACGCAACGCGGCAAGCAGTGCGCCACCGAGTGCGGCAGGGATTTCGGGGTTGGTGAGCGCCACAAGCCCGGCGCTAGCCTCGGTTTCGGTCAGCGGATTGCGCTCGAGCAGACGCTCCAGCATGCCGCGCAAGGACTGCAGTTCACTCATTGCCGACCTCCTTGTGCCTGCGACCCCCGCGCTGCTGCAAAAAATTCCGCATCAACCGCGGCCCTTCGGGAGTCAGCACGCTCTCCGGATGAAACTGTACGCCCTCGATCAGGAAATCGCGGTGGCGGATGCCCATGATCTCGCCCTCGGCCGTGCTTGCCGTGACGACGAGATGCGCAGGCAAAGAATCGGGCTCGGCGATCAGCGAGTGGTAGCGACCGACCTCGCAGGGATTGGGCAGACCCTCGAAAAGACCCTCGCCGTCATGCGTCAGTACGGAGGTCTTGCCGTGCATCAACCGAGCGGCACGGACCACCTTGCCATCAAAGGCTTCGGTGATCGACTGGTGTCCGAGGCAGACACCGAACACGGGGACCTTGCCGGCAAACGCACGAATGATGTCGATCGATATCCCGGCATCGTGAGGCGTGCCAGGTCCCGGTGATATGCAGACATGCGTGGGCGCAAGCGCGAGCGCTGCGTCGATCGTGAGCGCATCGTTGCGTCGTACATCGACGGTTGCACCCTCGACCAAAAACGCCTGGGCGAGGTTGTAGGTAAACGAGTCGTAGTTGTCGATCAACAGCAGCCGCACAGGCGCTGCGTGAGCACTGCTCATGCGACCTCCCCGGCCATCTGCAAGGCGCGCGCTGCCGAACCGCTCTTCGCGAGTACCTCTTCGTATTCGCTTTGTGGAACGCTATCGGCCACGATGCCGGCCCCGGCCTGATAGGAATATTCATCGCCACGGAATACCAGTGTGCGAATGGTAATCGCCTGATCCATCTCGCCCTGTGCGCCGAAATAGCCGACGGTGCCGCCATACAGACCGCGACCTGCAGGCTCCAGCTCGTCAATGATTTCCATCGCCCGAACTTTGGGTGCTCCGACCAGCGTTCCGGCCGGAAAAGCCGCCGCGAAAAGATCGAAAGCATCACGCCCGGCAGCGAGCTCACCCCGCACACCGCTGACGATATGCATGACATGGCTGTAGCGCTCGATCGAGCGATAAGGCTGAACATGCACGGAGCCCGCACGGGCGACGCGCCCGAGATCGTTGCGGGCGAGATCGACCAGCATGACGTGCTCGGCGTTTTCTTTGATGTCGGCGAGCAGTTCCTGTTCGCGACGAAGATCTTCGGCGTCGTCTGCGGCTCGCGGTCGCGTACCGGCAATCGGTCGCAACTGCGCTACTCCGCCGGATAACTTGACGAGCGCCTCGGGCGAGGAACCGACCACCGTCATGTCACCGAGCGCAAGGTAATACATGTAGGGCGAGGGATTGATAAGGCGCAGCGCGCGGTAAGCGTCGAAGGGATCGACCGAGTGTCGTCCCGCGAAGCGCACCGACAGCACGAGCTGATAGACGTCGCCTGCAGCAATATATTCTTTGGTGCGGGCTACGCCCTGCAAAAACTCGGCCTGAGACATCGACGCCGTGGCCGTCGAAAACCCGGCACCGGCGCGCGATGGCGGCACCGCGCCCCGCAGCGCGGCGATGACTTCGCGACGCAATGACTGCCGATCGGCTTCGCTGCCCGAGTGCAGCAACGCGATCCCGCGAGTCAGGTGGTCGAACACCAGCAATGAAGAGGGCGCGACGTAATGCATGTCGGGCACGGGCGAGGGCGTGGCGAGTCGCGACGGCAAGCGCTCGAACCAACGCACGACGTCGTAAGACGAATAGCCCACGAGCCCGCCCGCGAGCGGAAAGCCGGGACCCGCGCC